>Ga0196981_1000028_pt1 | contig 205866 bp, 169 predicted proteins | sample S3_2013CmetaG_FD_155462 | JGI IMG/M metagenome (GOLD analysis project Ga0196981, IMG submission 155462) | Soil microbial communities from Anza Borrego desert, Southern California, United States - S3_20-13C | ecosystem: Environmental > Terrestrial > Soil > Desert | place: USA: California...
CAGGGGTTGGTCGCTTCGATGTATTCGGCGTAGGAAAGGTTGTTTTCCTGGTTGATGCGGTCGAGGTAGAGCACGCCGGGTTCGGCGGCGTTGTAGGTGCTCTGCATGATCAGGTCCCAGATCAGGCGGGCCTGCACCTTCTTGTACACCCACTTGCCGTCTTCACGCAGGTAGGCGCCCTTGGCCTTGAGGTCGGCATTCGGCTCGACCTTGTGCGCGAGTTCGAATTCACCATCGGTTTCAACGGCCTTCATGAACGCATCGGTCACGCCGACGGAGACGTTGAAGTTGTTGAGTTGTCCCTTTTCCTGCTTGACGGTGATGAAGTCGACGATGTCCGGATGCTCGACGTTGAGCACAGCCATCTGCGCGCCGCGGCGTGCGCCGGCGGATTCGACGGTTTCGCAGGAGCGGTCGAAGACCTTCATGTAGGAGATTGGGCCGGAGGCGGAGCTGCCGGTGCCCTTGACCATTGCGCCCTTCGGACGGATGGCGGAGAAGTTGTAGCCGACGCCGCCGCCGCGACGCATAGTTTCCGCGGCTTGTGCGAGCGCGGTGTAGATGCCCGGCTTGCCGGCGACGTCTTCGGTGATGGAGTCGCCGACCGGCTGCACGAAGCAGTTGATCAGCGTGGTCTGCAGGCCGGTGCCCGCGGCGCTCGACACGCGGCCGGCGGGGATGAAGCCGTTCTGCATCGCCCAGAGAAATTCTTCTGCGTACTTTTTACGCATCTTGGGCTGTTCGATCTCGGCAAGCGCCTTGGATACGCGGGTGATGACCTGTTCGATCGAGGTCTCGTCGCCTTTTGCGTATTTCTCGATCAACACTTCGGTGGAGATGTCTTGCGGCTCCGCGAGTGCGATGACGGCGCTTTCCAGTTTATGCATGAATGGACTCCCTAATGGCCTTGTGGCTGTCTGTCTGAATTGGTGGGTACGGTGGTGAATTCGGTGCGGGGCCGCGATTATACGGCGACTTGCGGGGGTGCTGCTTGGGCCAGGACTGTTTGGAGGGTCGAAAGCAGGGATGCGTTCATGTGTGGCTCGTGGTCCTGGATTGAAGGGGCAGCGGCTGCTCGGCGACGGGGAAAAACGGGTCCCGACGGCGGCTGGCCATCGAGGATTCTAGCGATCCGCAAAACTCTCACACCTTGACCCAGATCAAGTATTTCCGGGTCGAATTGATATGCGTCTAACCGCCGGGAAAAGGGGGTTAATTTGCGTGGTTCTGGTGTTGGATTTTGGCGCTTGGCCGCATGTGTAAAGGGGGTGAAGCATCGGTTGCCATGCGCGCTTCCCCGACTGCGGGAGAGGGGTTCCTGCGCTCTGCGCGCGTCGAAACCCTACTCCTTCTTCCAGCGATTGTGTCCGACAAACTCTTCCCATGTGAGCAGGCCGTCCTTGTCCTTGTCGTACTTGGCGAAGTGTTCGGCCACGTAGGGCAGCGACTTGGAGGCTTCTTCCTGCGAGATCCGCTCGTCCTTGTTGGCGTCAGCGGTGTTGAACTTGTCCTGCGCCTGCTGGTGCGCAAGACGCGCCATGTCGCCCTTGCGGCCGTTCTGGTCGAGCTTGGGGACGACGGTCTGTGCATGTGCGACGCCGGTAGTGGCGAAAAGGACGGAAAGGGCGAACAGGACGGTGGAGGCTTTCATGATGCTTTCCAGGAGTGAATGCGACGTGGCAACGTATCGTACCGGGCTTGCCGCTGCTTGCCAAAGCATCTGGATCAAACTGGCAAAAAAAAACCCGCTGCCTTGCGGTAGCGGGTTAAATCCAATTCTAGGAGAGTTGGAGGAGACAGGTGAACTATAGTCCTCCGCGATTTCGAAGTCTGCTTTATTGTCGTGATAACCGATATACGGCGTTGTTATATCAGCAGAAATATTGCACGGCGCCGATAATGGAAAAGCCCGCTCAACTTGTGGTCGAGCGGGCTTTATTTGTCTCCTGCCTCATCCTGAGATGGATTTTTTTTCGAGTCGAAATCTTACACCGAAGCGTTTGGAATTGGTCAATTCGCAAGCACGAAGCGTTGCAATCGCGCAGTTGACAGGCAACAAAAAAGCCCGCTCGAGGCGGGCTTTCCGATCTGAATACAAGAGTAGATTCCTGGAGCCCTTACCTATCTGGAAAGTGGTCCAGTTGGTGAATCTGCTCTTGTATTCGCACGCTGTTTCGTGTGCGCATGGAGAGACTATATGCGTTTGCCGCGCAACGTGCAACTCGGCGATCCTGAAAAAAGCGGTGTGATTTCAGTGCTGTATCGCGTTTTGTAGAAGCTCTTTATGAAGTGACAATCGCGCGCGCCAGGCATCTGAAAAACCTGTCAAGAAATTGGTTGTCCAATATGCATGTCCATCCATCGGGAGCCACCATGCCGACCTTCGTCCAGCACAACAACATCAACATCGTGACGCTGTACCGCGACGATGAAATCGCGGAGCACTGTCAGCCTGGCGATGTGGTGCTCAAGCAGGAAGGCGATCACTGGATGACGTACGAAGTGCGCGCCAGCGGCCAGATCGCGACCGTCGGCTTTCCCTGCGAAAGTTATGACAAGGCGATGGAAGCGGCGAAGACCGCCGCCGACAATCCGGCACGCCTGAAATGACACGCGGAATTCTCCAAATCGGGAATAAAACACAGTTTTCCCAATCGCGAATTGACCTGGAATAGGGAATTTCGAAATTCCCGCCTCTTGCCCCTCGGCATTGCATTTGCCTCCCACATAATCCTATTCGAATAGAAAGGTTTTTGATCAGGCCTGCCCGGCTCAAGGACGAGCCGCGCGCTGCCGCGTCGCGCGCGCGACAGGCCCGGCCGTATAGCGAAGCAAAGAGAACACGATGCACTTTCCGTCCGCATGGCGCCTCGCCGCGTTGTCCCTGCTCGCCGCCCTGCTGACAGGTTGCGCGAGCAATGATGTCATTCGCGGCCAATTCGATTACGACACGCGTCCGAAGGACAAGCGCACCGATGTGGTATGGCCGCAGCCGCCGGATACACCCCGCTACCGCTATGTCGGCGAGCTGGTGGGCGAGCGCAACTTCTCGCGGACCGACCAGACCGAGGCGACCCTCTCGTCGGCGATGAAATGGATCGTCGGCCTGTTCGAAACCGAAGAAGTGATGGAACTGCAGAAGCCGCAGCACGGCACGACCGACGACAAGGGCCGCATCTACGTCGTCGATGCGGGTCGCAACGCGGTCGTTGTCTTCGACCCGAATCCGCCCGCGGACGGCAAGTCGAACAAGGAAGGCGGCCAGCTGATGGTGTGGAAGGTGCTGCGGCCGGATATGGCCATCGGCTCGCCCATCGCGGTCGAGCAGGTCTGGGACGGTAACATCGCCGTCTCCGACGCGCTGCTCGGGGCGGTATTCCGTCTCAACAGCGCGGGTGAGTTCGTGAGCGTCCTCGGCGTCGGCCAGCTGAAGCGCCCGACGGGCCTCGCCTTCGACAGCAAGCGCGGCCTGCTGTTCGTCGCCGACACCGCGGCGAACGACATCAAGGTCTATGACGGCACCGGCCAGCTGGTGAATACCTTTGGCGGCGCTGGCGAGCGCGAGGGCAGCCTCAACGGCCCGACCCTGATGACCTTCAATGACAAGTATCTCTATGTGACCGACACGCTGAACAGCCGCGTGCAGGTGTACGACTCGGAAGGCAACCACCTGCGCAGCTTCGGCGAGCGCGGACTCACGATCGGCAACATGGTACGGCCGAAAGGTGTCGCCGTGGGTGACGACATCGTGTACGTCGTCGAGTCCATGCACGGCCACCTGCTGGCCTTCAACCAGAATGCGCAACTGCTGCTCGCGATGAATGGCAACGGCATGAAAGGCGACCGCTTCACGCTGCCTTCCGGTGTCTGGACCGACAGCAAGGGAAGGATTTATGTCGCGGACATGTTCAACGGCCGCGTCGTGGTGTTCCAGTTCCTCGGCAACAAGACCGAGTAGAGCGGGCACGTACTGTTTTTACAATCCGCCCGGCAGTGCGCCGGGCAACGAAACGAGGTGCAATCGATGAAACCGTGGCTTGTATTGCTCAACGATTTTTGCCATGACTTGTTTACCGGCCTGTGGATCGGCAGCTTCATTGCGCTGGTCTTCCTGCGCACCCGCGGCGGCGACGACGCGGTGCTGGCCGACATGTCCCAGCTGTTCACCTGGGTTTGCATCGGCTCCGTCGCTGCACTGGCCCTGTGCGGCATGAGCCGCCGCTACCTGCGCAACACGCTGGGCAACGCCGTGCTCGCCGGCATGCAGTACCGCCTGGTGCAACTGCGCCATGCGCTGCTCGGCTCCTCGATGCTCGGCGGCACCGGGCTCGTGATTGCCTGGGCGGTGTAAGCATGAAAACCGCAAGCGATAACGACAGGGCCGAGCGGGAGCAGCTCGCCGGCCGCATCCGTGCGATGTTCGCGGCGGGCGTGGACGGCGATCCGACGCCCTTCGACCAGCTCGCTTTGGACATCTACGATTATCAGTACCGGAACAACCTGCCCTACCGGGCCTACTGTGAAGCCTTGGACAAACGTCCGGAATCCGTCACGCGTTGGCAGGACATCCCGGCTTTTCCCAACGACAGCTTCAAGACGGAGCTCGTCACCTCCTTCCCCTTCGACGAAGCGGTGATGGCCAACCTCACCAGCGGCACCACTGCGATCGTGCGCGGACAGATTTTCCGCGATGAGATCGGCCGCGAGCTGGTGCTCGATGCCAACCGCATCATGACCGGCGCCTACCTGTTCCCGGATTTCGCCAAGGGCGAGCGCTGCCGGGTGCTGATCCTGGCACCCAGCCCGGAAATGGCGCCGTCGATGGGCATGGCTGTGGGCATGGACGAAACGCGCCGCCTGTTCGGCACGCCCGACAGCCGCTTCCTGCTCAGCCACAGCGGCATCGATGTAGGCGCGCTGGTGCAGGCGCTGACCGAGTCGGAAACCAGCGGCGTGCCGGTGGCGATGATCGGTTCGACCTCGGCCTTCGTGTTCTTCTTCAACGCCTGCAAGAAGCGCGGCGTGTCCTTCCACCTGCCGGCGGGCAGCCGCATCGGCGATGGCGGTGGTTATCGCGGGCGCTTCGGTGAAGTGACGCAGGAGGATTACCTGCGGCTGGCGTACGAAGTGCTGGGCATCCCGGCGACGCATTGCGTCAACGTGCTGGGCATGGCGGAAAGCTCGACCGGCTATTTCGACAACACGCTGCGGCGCGCGGTCAAGGGACTGCCGGCCGCCAAGCGCATGCGGCAGAACCCGCCGTGGACGCGCACGGTCGCGGTCAGTCTCGACACGCTCGCGCCGCTGCCGCCGGGCGAAGTGGGCCTGCTGCGGCACTACGACGTGGCGAACTTGCCGACGGTGCTGGCGGTGCAGACGGACAACCTGGGCTTCTGCGATGAGCAGGGCAACTTCCAGATCGTGGGACGCGCGCAGCGCGACGCGAATGGAAAGGTGTCGGCCATGCCGAGCGAACGCACGGTGGGCCCGATGGGCGACAAGCGGATCTTCCGCTTCCTCGAGGCTTACGTGAATTTTTCGATCCGCTTCAAGTCCGGGCTGCTCAAGCCGCGCACGCCGATGGTGCCGCCTGCTTGTCCGTGCGGAGAGCTGGCGGATTCGGCGATTGAAGAGACGACAGAGGAACAACTGACGGAAGCGATGGCCGAGCGGTCCTAGGACCGCGCCTGTTTCGTCAACGACCGATTAACTGCCGGCGACGGTTCGTGCGACAGCCGCACCCTGGCCCGGCAACGCAAGGATTGCACACAATGAGCCTCATCGAACAACCCATCAGCTTCGTGCGCAAGTCGCCGGAGCGCAAGCAGGCCCCGAAGAAGGTCAAGCGCGTCGCGCTGGTGACCGCGCCCTACCATTCCGGCGTGGTCGAGTCTGCCGGCACCTGGCTGAACCTCGGCTTCGTCTATGTCGCCGGCGCGTTGCGCGAAGCCGGCTATGAAGTCGACTACTACGACGCCATGGCCCTGTGGCACGACCAGGACCAGATCCGCAAGCGGCTGGAAGACTTCAAACCGGATGCGGTGGCCTCGTCTGCCTTCACCGCCGCCGTGTTCGCCGCCATCGGCGTGCTACGCCTGGCCAAGACGATCAATCCGGAAATCGTCACGCTGATCGGCAACGTCCACGCCACCTTCTGCTATGACGAAATGCTGCAGGCCGACCACGACGTGATCGACTTTGTCGTGCGCGGCGAAGGCGAGCATACGCTGGTCAAGCTGCTCGACTGCCTGAACGCCGGCGACGATCCGGCCAAGGTGAACGGGCTTGCGTTCTGGCGCGACGGCGGCGTGGTCACCACGCAGGCCGCGCCGATGATCTGCGACCTCGACGCCTTGCCGACCGCGTGGGACCTGGTCGAATGGCCGATCTACAAGTACCGCGCGAAGAACGATGCGCGGCTCGCCATCGTGTCCTCCTCGCGCGGCTGCACGCAGAACTGCTCGTTCTGTTCGCAGAAACTCTTCTGGCAACGCGGCTGGCGTACACGCAGCCCGGAAGCCTTCGTCGCCGAGCTGGAAATGCTGCACCAGAAGTACGGCGTGAAGGTGGCGATGCTGGCCGACGAGACGCCCACCATGGACCGCGCGCGCTGGGAAAAAATCCTCGATCTGATGATCGAGCGCCAGCCAGGCGTCAAGCTGCTGATGGAAACGCGCGTGGTGGACATCGTGCGCGACGAAGACATCATGGACAAGTATCGCCTCGCCGGCGTGGAGCACATCTATGTCGGCGTGGAAGCAGGCGACCAGGCGACGCTCAACCTGTTCCGCAAGGGCACCAAGGTGGCGCAGTCGCGCAAGGCGATCGACCTGATCAACCAGGCCGACATCGTGTCGGAAACCTCCTTCGTGCTCGGCATGCCGACGGATACGAAGGAATCCATCGCCAATACCGTGGAACTGGCGAAGATGTACGACCCGGACATGGCCTTCTTCCTGGCCATTGCGCCGTGGCCGTACGCGGATCTGTATCCGGAACTGAAGGATTACGTGGTCACGCGCGACTACAGCAAGTACAACCTGGTGCAGCCGGTGCTCAAACCAACCAACATGACCGTCGAGGAAGTGGAGAAGGAACTGGCGATGGCATCGAAGAAGTTCTTCATGCACAAGTTCGAGAACATCGAAAAGCTCACGCCGTGGAAGCAGGAATTCATGCTGTCGGTGTTCGACATCCTGATGAACCACTCCTACCTGTCGCACCAGATGAAGGACATGGCCACCCAGAGCAAGAAGATGCCTGAGTCGGTCAAGAACATGATCAAGAACGTAAAGGCGGCCAAACGCGCATTGTCGAACGAGCCGATCGCGCCCCTGCCGTAGAAAACCGAAGCTGGATCCCAAAAAAAACAACAGGGGGATTGAAGTAGTGAGAGTGTCTTTTCAATGGAATGCCGGCGCGTTGTCCCGGCTGGCGTCATTGCCGCAAACGGCCCGTGCGTTGCTCGGGATAACGGCGCTCGCCGCTACGTTCGCAGCTGCACTGGCGGTCGCGCAGACAACGCCGACGCCGACCGGCATTGCGGCCACCGCGCACAACCTGTCCAAGGACGGCAAGGGCAACGTCAAGGCGGCGACCGAAACGCAGGTCTGCGTGTTCTGCCACACGCCGCACAATGCCAGCACCACCGTGGCAGGGCCGCTGTGGAACCGCAATTCCTCACCCGGCTCCTACACCCGCTACACCTCCGCGTCGATGGACGCCGACAGCATCGCCGGCGGTTTCGCCGCCGACCCCGGCGGCAGTTCGCTGCTCTGCCTCTCCTGTCATGACGGCATGGTCGCGCTGGGCAGCGTGCTGAACGTGAAAGGCAAGGCGGCAACGATTTCCATGACGGACAAGAACGGCGCCGCATTGACCTACATGCCGGACGGCGCCGGGCAGCTCAGCGGCGACACGCGCAATCTCCAGAAGGATCTCAGCAACGATCACCCGATTTCCGTGACCTATGACGACGATCTTGCCGTAGCAGACGGTGAGATGACGCGCCTGACGACGGTGGACCCGAAGCAGCGTGACAAAACCAACCTGAACCTCATCGGCATCCGCACCAGCACCTACAAGCCGCTGCTGCCGCTGGAACCGACCGGTGCCAATGGCGCCGGTCAGGTGCAATGCGCCACCTGTCACGATCCGCACAAGGAGTCGCAGAAATTCCTCCGGACGAACCGCTTCCAGGTGGAAGAGGCTGCAAACCGGAACTTCGACCAGTCCAAGGACCAGATCTGTCTGGCCTGCCATCCGAAGCTGGTCAGTTCCTGGGCGGAATCCGCACACGCCAAGAAAGTCGTGGCCGATGAGAATTACTACAGTGCCGCGGCAACGCGCCGTGGCTTCCCCGGCACGCCGGAGGTCTGGGAGGTTGGATGCCTGAACTGCCACGACACGCATACTGCCCAGGGATCGCGCCGACTGCTCCGTGAGGGCATCAATGTCGCGCCGACGGGCAATGCGGCGGACAGTTTCCGAAAACTGAGCGCCGCCGTTGCTGCAACTGCGCTCGATACTGTTTCGTCCATTGAAAACACCTGCTACCAGTGCCATTCCGGCCTGGCTACGAAGATCATCGACTCCACTACTGGCACCGGCGCCGTGCCCAACATCGAGTACGAGTTCAACAGCCGCACCTATCGCATGCCGATCAAGACTGAGGAGCAGTCCGGCGGAACGACGACCGAGAACCATAACATCCGCAACGCCAACTTCGTGGAATGCCGGAAGAACCTCGGCCAGACCACCGAACTGGAGCCGGCGGACACGAACCATCTGACGGCGGCGCAGAAAACCAACTGCGACAACTCGACCGGCAGCAAGGACAACCGGCATGTGGAATGCACCGATTGCCACAATCCCCACCGGGCGCGACGGGGAGCCAAGTTCTACGATACCTCGACCTCCACCAGCCCGCGCACGCACACGGTCGGCGGCGTCGAAGGCAACGTTATCTCCGGCGCGCTGCGCGGCACTTGGGGCGTAGAACCCTCGTATAACGTTTCAGGCAACTGGCCGGCGGACCCCAAACCCTACACCGTGAAGTACGGGGACCCCGGCACGAGCAATCTCACCGGGCGTGATCAGACCTATGTCACGCGCGAATACCAGCTTTGCTTCAAGTGCCATTCGGGTTATTCCAACACCCCGGGTAGTTTCCCTGAACTTGGCAATACCGGAGGCGGCACGCCCAAAACCACCAACAGCACCGCGATGACGCGCTATACCAACGTTGCCGCAGAGTTTGCCGGGGTTAGCGCGACGGACCCCCCGTCCGCCCTCGGCAAGGACCAGGGGGAGCTAAACGGTGCAGGAATCGAACCGAGTAGCACAGGCACAGCCAATCATCGCTCGTGGCATCCGGTGATGTGGCCCACCGGGCGCACGCGCGCCGAGCGCGGCAGTGCGAGCTGGAACAACCTGCGCAAGCCCTACCTCCTGTCCGAGGTCGGCACCCTGACCATGCACTGTTCTGACTGCCACAGCAGCAACGACGCGTGGACGCAGGCCCCGGATTTGCAAACGACGAGCACAGGCGGTCCGAACGGCAACGTGCAAGGCCCGCACGGCTCGAACAACCAGTTCATCCTGACGGGCACATGGTCCGATTCGGTGACACCGGGCAATGCGACGGCGGGGAGCATTTGCGGCCGCTGCCATGACCCCGCGGGGGCGACGAGTGGCTTTGCCGGCAGCAGCGAGGCGAGCCACAACTGGAGCGCAAAAAGGAGCAGATACTGCATGGCCTGCCATATCGCCGTGCCCCACGGATGGAAGAACAAGGCTTTCCTGGTTAACCTGAGGTGCGTGCAATCGGAGGCGTCCGGCTACACCGCTACCTGTGCTCAAGCGAAAGGAGCCGATGGCAACGCTATCTCCGGCACGACCACGTTCACCAACGAGCCTTACTACTACAAAGCCAGGCTGGAGATCGCCACTTGGGCAAAAAGTGGAACCTGGTCAGAATCAAGTTGCAGGGGCAGTGGCTGGTCCACGGGCGGGGATTGGATGTCGAGCGCATGCGGCTTTTAATTGCAGAGGGGCGCGTGGATCACGTACTGAAGGCACTGGCGTCGGCGCGCCTGACGCTTGCCTTCTTCCTGCTGATGGCGGCGGCGTCGCTTGCTTCCGTCTACTATCCGGAACACATCACCGCCTTCGTGACGCCTCCGCTGGTGTTGCTGCTGCTGAACCTGGTCGCGGCGATCCTGTCCGTTCCCCGCTTTCGCGCCGACCTGCCGCTGCTTTTGCTGCACCTGGCGCTGCTGGCTCTGGTGGCGCTGATGGCGGCGGCCCGGCTGTACTATTTCAAGGGCGTGGTCAGACTGAGTGCCGGCGCGGAGTTCAAAGGCGAATACATGCACATCGAGCGCGGACCGCTACACGGTGATGACGCGTCCCGCTTGCGTTTTGCCAACGAGGGATTGAAGGAATATGCCCCTCCAGGCGGCTGGCCGGTGACGTACAACCGGGTACGCTGGGAGGACAGCGATGGTTCCCCCCAGTGGACGGACATCGGCAATGACCGTTACCTTGTGCTGGATGGCTATCGCATCTACGCAACCATGTCGCGGGGCTTCGAGCCCATGTTCGAGTGGCATCCGGCGCAGGGCGAGCCGGAGCTGGGAACGGTGGCGGTGCCCTATACCTTCGCCGACGATTTTCCCGAAGCCATTACCGCGACCTTGCCAGGGGGGAAAGAAGTATGGGTCCAGCTCGTTTCCTCCGAACAGGGGGAGCTGGACGGCACCAGGGAAGACCTTGGCGCGCATTCGCTGGCGCATACCATCACGCTGCGCGCCGACGACCAGCGTTTCGAAATGAAGCCCGGCTCTTCCGTCGAGCTCGCCGGCGGCCGGCTGACCTACCGCGAGCTCGGGACCTGGATGATTTATCGCGTGGTCTACGACCCGACACCGCCCTGGATGACGGCATCGGTACTGGTCGGCGCGGCGAGCCTGCTGTGGTTCTATGCCCGTTTGTGGCGCAAGCCGCGTCCGGGCAAAACGATGGACAAGGAGATCTGATGAAGCGAACGTTGCTATTGGTTGCCTGCGCGGCACTCAGCGCGGCCGCACTGGCGGCGCCCGCGGACAAGAAAGCCGCAGCAGCGCAGAAACAGGGGCCGGACTGGCAGGAACCAGCCACCGGCATGATATTCAAGGACATCCCCGAGGGCTGTTTCCAGATGGGCGCCGAGACGCCACAGGTTCCGCATCCGGAACTCTTCTGGGAGCGGGCGGGTTACACGAAGACCGCTTCCGAAGACGAACGCCCGGTGCATGAAGTCTGTGTTGATGGCTTCTGGATGGGCAAATACGAAGTGCGCAGGAGCGAGTGGCAACAGGTGATGGAAGAAGTGTCGAACGACGATGCGAAGGATGGCGAGCTGCCCATGACCGGCATCACCTGGGAACAGGCCGAAGAGTTCGCGCAGCGCCTATCCGGACTGTCCATGGGCAAATATCGTTTTCGCCTGCCTACTGAAGCGGAATGGGAATATGCCTGCCGTGCAGGCGCAGCCAAGGATATCGATCCTCTCGCCAGCAATCTTCGCAGGTTTGCGCGGTATGAGCTCAGCTATGGGAGCCCGCAAGCGGTCGGGCAGCTGCAGCCCAATGACTGGGGGCTGCATGACATCCTGGGCAATGTCTGGGAATGGGTGGGCGACGACTATGCCGCCGACGCCTATGCCCGGCACAACCTCTATAACCCCCGGATGAAAGCGGCATCGGGGCAAAAGAACCTGAAGGGCCAGAAGGTGCTGCGCGGCGGAAGCTTCCGCACCGAGACCGTCCAGGTACGCTGCGCGATGCGCGGCCATCATGATCCCCGGGTCGGGACGGACGCCATCGGTCTGCGGCTGGTTCGGGAACGGTAGAGGGTGTTATGAAAAAATCGATCTTCCAGAAACTCATTGCCCTTTTCGCCTTGTGCATCGTCATGCATAGCGGCACGGCCGGCGAGGCCAAAGGCACGGCGCTGCCGCGTGAAGTCACCATCAACGGCGTCGAATTCATCCACGTACCCGCAGGATGGTTCTGGTATGCGGTTGAGCACCTGGCATGGGAAGTGGTCGGGACGCCGGGACATCCCTTTGTGAAGGATGTGAAAGTCTGGCTGGACGGCTTTTATATCGCCAAGTTCGAAGCACGCGCCCGGGATTTCAGGCGCTTCATGGCATCGAATGCCTCCAGTCACCGCAATCAGTACGAAGAAGCCGAAACGATAGGGTGTACCGTGCGCCGTCATCCCGGCGGCGAGTACTACCTGGTCGATGACGGAAGGGATCTGCCGGCGACCAACCTGTCCTGGGATCTGGCCACCGAATTCGCCGCCTGGATGGGCTTTCGCCTGCCTACCGAAGGCGAGTGGGTCAAAGCCGCACGCGGAACCGACCGCCGCATGTGGCCATGGGGCGACGAGTACCCCGACGATACCTTTGCCGGATACAACGCTGGCGCCAACTGCAACTCCCTGCCGGTGGACTCCTTTCCGAATGGCAGGTCTGCCTATGGCGCGTACAACATGTCGGGCAACGCCTTCGAGTTCGTCCAGGACTGGTACAACGACAAATGGGATGACGCCCTGAAGGACGGGGTCCGCAATCCGGTGCTGGCCAGCCACGGCACGACGCCCTCCCCGATGCCGTTGCCGCAGAAAATCCTGAAGGGCGGCCGCTGGTCGTCTCCTGCCAACGGCCTTTCGATCTACCGGCGCAACTTGTTCCCGCCAGACGGCACTTTCATCTGCTTCGGCACGCGCTTTGCACTGGATGAGACGGCCGTGCGCAAGCATCTGGCCGACGGAACTGCGACGGTGACAGCACGATGAGCGGGCCTTTCCTTTCGCAACCCGCGCCCGAGGGTCCCGGCGCTACCCCGGGGCGCAAGAAACGGGATTACCGGCCGCTCGCGCTGTTTTTCGTCGCGGTCACCGTGGCGGCGCTGGGTTACCTGGTCCAGCATCTTCCAGGACGTGGCACGGATACTTCGCAGATCACGGCAGAGAAGAAGCACGGAGAAATCAAGCCGGATGCAGAGCCATTCGCCGGCATTCCCGATTCCCCTGAAAAAGTTGCGCGCGAAGAGGCCGAAATCGCCGCAACCCGTCCGCCCGAATCTCCGATTGATGCGGAAAAGCAGGTTTTGCGCACGAAGGCCAGGAGCGAGCTTGCAGCCCAGCGCTTCAAGGATGCAATCCCTCCGCTGGTGCGACTGATCGATCTGGCTCCTGGCGACTCCCAGGCCCATATGCTGATGGGACTGGCGCTGGAGGGTGCCGGCAACTTCGAACTGGCGCGCAAATATTACGAGGCGGCCATCGACCGCGACCGGATGATGGCAGATGCCTATTTTGGCTATGCCACCGCTTCCGAATCCCTCGGGGACCTTGAATCAGCGCTTGGCGCCATGCGCGGTTTCCTGCATGTGCAGAAGGACAACGACCCGTACCGCCTGCGGGTGGCCCAGGCCCGGTCCGCGATCTGGGAATGGGAGGCGAAGCTGGGACGCGGCCCCTGGGGACCGACACGCGGTATTCCGCCCGGGTTCACCGAGGAAGAGTTGCGCCGCGACGGCAAGGGCATGGGCACCAAGATGCCGATCCCGGGGACCGAGAAACCTGATGGTTCGATGGAATACGAGATCAAGCACAGCGACAAGATCAAGATGTACAAGCGCTGAACATTTCAGCAGCAGTTTATGAGTAAAGAAACATGGATGCACTTCAAGTAGAACTGATTTCCTTCTGGTCGGCACTGGTCGGCTACGCCCTCGCCACGGCGCTTTCGCTGTGGGGCCTGGTGTTCAAGAAGAAGCCGGACAAATCCCTGCTGACGCTGATGTCGGCAGCGTGGGTGCTGCACACCGTGGCTATCGGCGCGCGTTGGGAACGCCTGGGCTATCTGCCCTTCATCAACATGTTCGAAATGTTGTCGGCCAACATCTGGGGCTTCACGGGAGCCTTGCTGATCGGCTGCATCGTGCTGCCCCGGGTGCGCGTGCTCGCCGCCTTCCTGCTGCCCGTCATCATGATGGTAACCGGGTGGATGCTGATGATTCCCCGGGAAGATTCCACCCTGCCGCCGACCTACCATACCATCTGGCTGTTCGTGCATATCGGTTTCATCAAGCTGTTCATGGGATGCGCCTTCGTTGCGCTGGGTATCGCGGTCATCGTCCTGCTGCGCTCGGCCAATATCGGGCGCAGCCATTTGTCGGGATTACCGGACAATGATTCGCTCGACGGCACCGGATACCGCTGTATGGCCCTGGGACTCATTTTCGACACCCTGGCGCTCCTGGCGGGATCGATCTGGGCCTATGACGCATGGGGCCGTTACTGGGGATGGGACAGCCTGGAGGTGTGGTCGCTCCTGACCTGGCTGTCGATCGCGTTGACCCTCCATGTGCGCAGGCCATTCAGGACAGGGCCGGTCACCAATGCATGGCTGGTGATCGGCACCTTCCTCGTCGCGTTCTTCACGTTCTTTGGCATTCCTTTCGTGTCGACTGCGCTCCATAGAGGAATGGTGTAAATGACTGTTGGGAAAATCGCTGTCGTTATTCCGACCTACAACGAGAGCGAGAACATCGGAGCACTGCTGGACCGCCTGGACGAGGTCTTGTCCCCGCTGTCCGGCCTGACGCATTTCCTGGTCGTGGACGATATGTCCGCCGACGGGACTGCGGAGATCGTCCTCGAGCGCCAGCGACGCAATCCGAGGATCCATCTGCTGAGCGGCCGGCGTGCCGGATTGGGCGCGGCCTACGTGCGCGGCCTGGGTTACGCCCTGGACCAATTCGCTCCGGATGTGGTGATCCACATGGATGCAGACTTTTCCCATTCGCCCCGCGATATTCCGCGCCTGCTCGATGCCGTCACGGCAGGCGCCGACCTTGCCATCGGCAGCCGCTATGCGGGGGCCAACCCCATGTCCGACAACCGGTGCTGGAAAAGGCGGTGCCTGTCACAGGCCGGAAGCCTGCTGGCCCGCTATTGGCTGGGGCTGCGGCCGGTCATGGATTGCACCGCGGGTTTTCGCGCCTGGCGCGCGGACACCCTGCGCGGCATCGACCTCGGCACCATCCTGGCCCATGGTTACGTCATCAACGTGGCCATGCTGCACCGGGCGTTCGAGCGCGGCGCGCGCGTGACGGAGGTTCCCGTCGTGTTCCGCGATCGCACCCGTGGCATGTCCAAACTCGGCTGGACGGATATGGTCGAGTTCGCTCGCTGGACATTCGCCAGCACGCCCCTGTACTGGCGGAAGCGATGAACGTGACCGTCGCATCGGTCCTGAGGTGGGTCCTGTTGCTGTTGCTGGGTCCTCCCGTGCTGGCACTGGCATGGAGCCTCTATGTGGACGGCGGATTATTCTTCTGGGATGCCAGGAGCATCCCCTGCGGCATTCAGTCCATGCTGCAGACCGGCCATCCGAATGCCTACCTGCCTGCCACGTTCAATCCGAATCACGACCCGAACATTTCCTTCCAGGGAGCCTGCGCCGGCTATCCCTTCCAGTACATGCAGCCGCCGGCCGTGACCAGCCTGCTGGCCGGATTCACGCAAGTGTTCGGACTGGATGTGCTCAACGGCGCTTACTTCATCCTGTACGCGCTGGCGATCGGGCTGCTGGGATGGAGTGCGCGGCGCTACGGGGCGAAGGGAATGGAGTTGCCACTCTTTGCCTTGCTCATTGCCTGCGGTGTGTTCGTCTATGACATCGGCGGCGGCAATATCACCCTCGCTTTCGTTGGCTTGCTGATCGGACTGATCGCAACCAGCGAACATAACCGGCACTGGGTGACGTGCACGGTGCTGCTGTGCGCCGCCGCCTCTGCCTTCAAGCCGCTGTACGCGCTCTACCTGTTCATTCCGCTGTTCGCCGCCGGCGCCTGGCTCGCCGTGGCCGCTGCCGCCGCGGCCATCACTGTGGGTTATGCGTTCGACGCCGCGCTGCATGCTGCCCGCTTCGACCAGTGGCTGAGCCTGATCTTCCCTGTCGTGTACCGCCAGCCTCATTTCGGCTTGATGTACTTGATGGAATCGCTTGGTGTGGGCACGGGACAATGGATGGCGCTGGCCGGCAGCTATGTCCTGTGGTGCGCGCTCGTCGCCGGCCTGCTGTGGTCGGTGCGCAAGCGCTTGCCCGATGCGCAGGATCGTGCCTTGGCCGCCTTGCTGGCGACGACGCTGATGCTCCCGCGCATCAAGGAATACGACGCCATCGTCCTGATCCCGCTGTTCTTCTGGCTGCGCGCCTGGCTGCCGGAGCAGCGGCGGGTTCTTTTTCAGCGCCTGGCCCTGGTGTTAGCCTTCGTGCTGCCAGCACTGTGGTGGTGGCTCAGGAAAGTCTCTCTGCTGGCCGTGGTGAGCGATCCGACCATCACCCAGATCGCCGATCCGAAATGGCACATGTCAAGCCAGGGATTTTTCCTGACCGGCCTGCTGCTGCTGATGTTCGGCTTCCTCGTGTGGCCGGACCATGCCGGCAGCCATCAAACGGCAGAATCGAAATAGCGACAGGAAGAAGAGCGCGGTGATGGACAGCACGCTGACAGGCATGCCGGGCACGCCGCCAAGAGCCTTCGCCGACAACAGTCCGAGCATGGCGGCCAGGATGACTCCAACCTCCCAGCCCGTGTAACCCCGCAGCTTCATATCCCGCATCAGCCACGCAACAGCGATGACCAGCACCGGCAGGTCGTACAGGTAGATCAACGGTACGGCGAGGGGAATGGCGCTGAACAGGACGGCCGCCTGCAGGTCGAAACCGTCAGGCCGGCGCGGGCCTTGCCACCAGACGGCGATCACCGTGCCGATGACGATGGATGTGACACCGGCTTGTATCCGCCAGGCGGTATCGAGGTTCGCTACGGAAAGCTGCGCGACGCTCAATACACTGGTCAGGACAGGCCAGGGGAAGGCGTCGTGTTGAAAGCCCTGGGTGTGGAAAATCGTGGCGCCGATGAAGGCATACCACGTGTCGATGCCGAAGCCCAGGATGCTGGCGACGATCATGGCAATCACGGTGGCGGATGCGCTTGCGAAAACCCGCCAGTGCCCGCCCGCCAGCAAGGCGAGGGGAATGAGCAGGCCCAGGTGGGGCTTGACGCTGGCCAGGCCAATCAGCATGCCCGCTAGCCAGGGACGTTGCCGCACGTAGTAGATCCCAAGGCCAATCAGTCCCGCCGAAAGAAAACCGGTCTGCCCGTACATGACGTTGTAGAAAGCCGGCGGGGCCGCCAGGGCGATCCAGACGGCGAGTCTGTCCCGGTCCAGGATAGACCGCATGGCAGCAAGATACGGCAGCAGGGTTACGCCGAACCAGGCAGTCATCGCGCCAAAGTAGGAGAAGAAACCCAGCGGCGCCACCACGGCAATGAAGGGAGGCGGATACATGAAGGGTGCGAATCCGACCGCGTTCCTCTGGCGCTCGTCCAGCGTGCCGCCGTAGGCCGCATTGCCCGCTTCCCGTTGGGCGTTGGCCATGCTCTCCTGGTGATAGAGGTATTTCACCGGCAGGCGCTGAACCAGAAGGCCCGCGCCATAGGTCGAAGTGAAATCGGTGTACAGCGGCTTTTCCCCCTGGGCCGCGTTCTCGAAGCCCTCCTGGTACGTCCAGCCGATATAGCCGGCGTAGAAGGCGATCAGCATCGCCATCAAGCCGATCGCCAGTCGCTGATCGAATCGAATTTTCTTCAAGTTATTGCTCCCTTGATTGCGCGCTCAGGCCCGTCCCGCAAGAAAGCGCAAGGCAGCCGACACGTCCTGAGTCGGCGTCGTGCAGCGGCGCAGGTAATGCCGCCAGCCGTGGCGCAGATGGCGCAGGATGAAACCGGGCCTGAGGTAAAAATGGCGATACATGCGCTGCCGCAATGCCGTCAGTTCATCCCGGGAAAGCTCGCCGAAGACACTGCTGCCGCCGGCATAGTGATAATCAGCGGCAATGGGATTGGCGGCGTGCAGCGCGTCCCACCACCCTACATCGGGATAGGGTTGGTAAAACTGCACCTGCAGGTAATCAGCCGGCAATTCCAGAGCCAGCGCCCGTGTGGCTTCGGCGTCGGCGCGGGTTTCGCCAGGCAGGCCGAGCATGAACAGCGCGACGGCGCCGATCCCGTGCGCTTCCATCTGACTGAAAGCGCGACGGCTCGCTGCCACCCACTCCTCGCCTTGTGCAGCCTTGCCCATGTGTTCGATCAGGCGTGGCGAACCGGTGTCGACCCCGACCTTGAGCAGCGCGGCGCCTGACGCGCGGGCGGCGGCAAGGCGTTCTTCGTCCAGTTCATCGGGTCGTGCATTGCCCAGCCATGGCAGCGTGAGGCCCCGACGCTGCAAGCCGTCGGCAAGTTCAAGGAAGCGCTTGCGGTGCACGAACAGCGAATCGTCTTCGAACGAGATCGCCTGCGCACCGGCATCGGCCAGGCGCGCCACTTCATCGAGCACATTGGACACAGACCGTACGCGAAGCGGCCTGCCGACACTCTTGCGCACGATGGCGGTGCAGTGTTTGCACGGGCGCGGACATCCCCATGCCGTCAGTACGTAGCCCCAGTTCGCCGCTGCGGTACGGCGCAGGGGAAAGGGGAAAGGATGTGCCGCCAGTTCCTGTGCGGAGAAGCGCGGCGCGGGCAACCGGTCGGGTTCGTCCACCTGTTCGACCGGGCCGCGTCCATTCGACGGCCAGCGCAACTGCAACGCCGCCAGACTCGTTCCGGCACAGAGCCGCGACACGAGTTGCGGCACGGCCTGCTCCGGCTCGCCCGGAATCGCAAGGTCATAAGCGTCCAGCCACCCCTCTTGCGGGCAACGCGCGACATGCAGCACCTGCTGTCCGACGGCGACGGTAATCACCCCGGCACGGCGCAGGATCGCGGCCACGGCGATCGATTCCGCCAGGCACCAGGTCACGGCGCGAATGATGGCAACGCGCGGTCCCGATGCGAGCACCTGGGCGGCGAACGCCTCGGGGTCGAATGTATCCAGCCAGCCGTCAAGCAGCGGCACAGCCTGATTCAGCGCGGCTTCGATGCCCGCCTGCACGTATTTCAGGTCGAGCGCGGGATGAAGATGGCGCGGATGCCCGGTGCGACGCACATGCGCACGGTCGATGCGCAACAGGATGACCGGTGTTTCCATCACATGTGCCCATCCGATGCAATCGTGCGCAGGCGGGCAATGACCTTGTCCAGGCAGGCATCCCTCATGCCGTCATAGAGAGGGACGAGGACCGCCTGGCGGTAGGCTTGCGCTGCGTTCGGACAATCCGCGCGGCCGAGCATGGCGGCGGTATCGTCCATCACCTCGCCGAAGATGCCCACGTCCAGTCCGGCCGCAAGCGCGCGGTCGCGCATCTGCTTCAGGTCGCCGCTGTAGCGCGCGACAAAATTGTAGAACACCGGTTCGCCGCAGGCCCTGCGCTTCTGCGCTTCAAATCCCGGCGGCAGCGCACGAGCCAGTTTTTCCCACAAGGGTTCCAGCCGCGCCTGGCGCGCCGCGATGCCCTTCAGCCTGCGCCGGCCCATGCGCGCCTGCATGCTGCTGAACGCGACCTTCGGCCGTACGCGGTTGTTGGCCTGGCGGTAGAACTGCTCGAAGCGGCCGGCGCGGTCGCCGCCGAACAGCATGCGCGCTGCGACGGCGTACAGCGGCGAGCGGACCATCAATTCCTCGATCCACTTGAGCAGCATTTTCTTCATCGCGGGCCATTCGCGCCGCGGACGTCCTTCCAGTGCGCGCCGCACATTGGCGGCCAGCGCATCGTCGCGCGTCGTCATGACCCCGCCGCCGAATGCGGATAGTGCCTTGTTCGCTTCCAGGCTGAACAGGGCCGCCACACCGAAGCTGCCGACCGGCTTGCCGTTGACCGTTGCACCGGGCGCATGCGCGCAATCCTCGATCACCGGCAGGCCGAGGTCGCACAGGCCGACGATGTCGCAAGGCACGCCGAGCAGGTGCAGCGCGAGGATTGCCCGGGTGCGCGGCGTGATCGCCCTGCGAGCGGCATCCACCGTCATGTTGTAGGTGGCCGGATCGATGTCGGCCGGCACCAGCACCGGTCCCCGCTCGGACAACAGCGGCAGGAGTTCGCCGAGGGTGTAGGCGGGAATGATGATTTCATCGCCCGCCTTCAGGCCGAGCCCGTCGATGATCAGGCACAGCGCGTCGCGGCCGCTGGCGGCGGCGACGGCGTGCTTGACCCCGACCGCGTGCGCGAATTCGCGCTCGAAGGCGGCCACTTCGGCTGCCGCGGCATCGGCGGAGGTGAAAGGCGCGCGGAGCCAATCGGCGAGGTCGGCCATGTCGAGCGTCAGCCGGCGGCGTGGAATCATGCGCGGCCTCCGTGCTGTGCACGCACGACCTGGCGCATCGGCACCACCTTGCACGCATTACCCGTTGCACCGAGAACCGATTCGACGGCGGAGATGACCGAGGTCACGGATATCTCCCGCATGCAGCGGTTGTCGCGGCAATCCGTCTTGCGCTGGTTGGTGACATTGACGCAGGGCGAACAAGGCAGGTTGGCGCTGAGGACGGTGGCGCGCCCGAGCGGACGGTAGAGCGAGGGCGTCTCCGGTCCGAACATCACCACGACCGGCAGGTCGACCACGGAGGCGAAGTGCGCCGGGCCGGAGTCGTTGCTGAGCAGGGCGTCCGCGCGCGCAAACAGCGCGGGCAGCGCGGCCAGGGAAAGGCGGCCGGCAGCATCGGCGCAACGCGGGTCGGAAACGGATGTCGAAATCGCGGATGTGGTTGCCACGTCGCCGGGGCCGCCGATGAGCACGATGTCGAGGTCGGCGTGCCGCTCCAGCATGCGGCTGACGAAGGAAATGAAATGCGATACCGGCCAGCGCCGCTGGGGCAGGAATTCGCTGGCGTTGGGATTGACCAGCAACAGTCTCCTCGCACCGTATTGCGGCAGCAGCTGCGACAGCAGGGCATCGGCGGCATCGGTTTCGTCTTCCCGTATCGTGCGCTGCGGGGCAGGCGGCAGTGCAGTACCGGCAGGTGTTGCCTGGCCTAGCAGGGCGCCCGCGATCGACAGGTAGTTCAGCGAGATATGCCGCCCGGCGTCGTAGGCGCTCCTGTGCGAATACAGGTCGCCGCGGTACAGCGCGAGGCCGCCGTTGGCGGCGTGGAAGCCGGCGCGCCTTTTCACGCCGGAGAGGGCGCACAGCGCGGCAGACAATCCGGAAAACAGTTCGAAGTCGACCAGGGTGTCGATGCGCTTGTCGCGCAGCCAGCGCCGCCAGCGCAGCGCATCGCGCAGCAGGGCGAACGGCCCGCTGACATGGAAGGCAAAAATCCGTTCTTCCGGCACGGTTCCCGCGACGGCGAGCGCCGCCTTGTTGTGCGCGAAAGTGACGAAGAAGGCGTTTTCCCCCTGCTCGCCGGACAGCGCGCGCACGGCGGGGTCGGCGAGCACCATGCTCCCGCCTTCGGTCAGCAGGACGAAGGCGATGCGTTGAGGTCGCGTGTCGGGCTGCGCCGGGGCGAAGGCCCGCCTGATGCGCCGCAGGCCGGTCAGCGAGAAACACAGCGGCACGCCAATCCAGCGGTCCAGCAATCGCATCAGATCAGGGTGAATCAAGAACACCTCGAAAAGTTGAACATTCGTCATGCACGCCCGCAGCCGGCTTGACCGCAGCTATGAAAAGATTTCACGGCGCTCGTCAAACCACGTCTTTCTTGGCACAATGCCCGGAGACTGGAATTGCCATGCTGAACCATAACGGAAGGACTGCGAACATCCCTGACGGCCCCATCGTGATCACGGGCGGCGCCGGCATGATCGGGAGCATGGTCGCCTGGCATCTGAACGAGGCGTACGGCAGAGATGATCTCATTATTGTCGACCACCTCCAACATCCCGAGCAGTGGCAAAACCTGCGCCGCCGCCGTTACTCCGATTACCTTGATCGAGATCAATTATTGCCGTGGCTGCAAAGCGGCGTGAAACCGGGCGCCGTCATCCACATGGGCGCGATCAGCTCGACGACGGAGCGCGACGTCAACCTCCTCATGCAGTACAACTTCAAGTACAGCCAGGCCTTGTGGCAATGGTGCGCGCGCCATGAAGTGCCCTTCCTGTATGCGAGCTCGGCGGCGACCTATGGCAGCGGCGAGCATGGCTACGACGACAATGTGTTCGACGGACTGAAGCCGCTCAACGCCTATGGTTACTCGAAGCACCTGTTCGACATCTGGGTGCTGCGCCAGGCAACGCTGCGCAGCACGCCGCCGCACTGGTGCGGTTTCAAGTTCTTCAATGTCTACGGGCCGAACGAATACCACAAGGAAGACATGGCGAGCATGGCATGGCATTGCTACCGGCAGGTCCGCGACACCGGAAGGATGCGCCTGTTCCGCAGCGGACGCGACGACTATGCGGACGGTATGCAGCTGCGTGACTTTGTCTACGTGAAGGATGCCGTCGACGTGGTGGCGCATTTCCTTGCGCATCCGCGCACGTCGGGCATCTTCAATGTCGGGACCGGCCAGGCGCGCAGCTTTCGCGATCTCGCGCTGGCGGTGACGCAATGCCAGGAACGCGATGCGTCGATCGAATGGATAGACATGCCTGCCGAACTGCAAGGCCGGTACCAGTACTTCACCCAGGCCTCGCTCGGCAAGCTGCGCGATGCGGGCTACACAGCGCCTTTCCGCAGTCTCGAGGAAGGCATCGCCGATTACGTGCGCCACTACCTGGCGCAGCCGGACCCTTTCTGCTGACACATTCACCATGAACCTGCACACGCGATTCCTGAAATTGCAGGCCCGCCTCGACGCCGAGGTGCTGGGCCAGAAGCGCCTCACCACGCGGCTGCTGGTGGCCCTGCTCGCCGACGGCCACCTGCTGCTGGAAGGTCCGCCCGGCCTGGCGAAGACGCGCGCCATCAAGGTGCTCGCGCAACTGGTCGAGGGCAGCTTCCACCGCCTGCAGTTCACGCCCGACCTGCTGCCGGCCGACCTCACCGGGACAGAGGTGTTCCGCCCGCAGGACGGCAGTTTCCACTTCGAGCGCGGTCCGCTGTTCCATGAGTTCGTGCTGGCCGACGAGATCAACCGCGCGCCAGCGAAAGTGCAGTCGGCGCTGCTGGAAGCGATGGCCGAACGGCAGATCACCATCGGACGTGAAACCTATGTGCTGCCGCCGCTCTTCATGGTGATGGCGACGCAAAACCCGATCGAGCACGAAGGCACCTATCCGCTGCCCGAGGCGCAGCTCGACCGCTTCCTGATGCAGGTGCAGGTGGACTATCCCGATGCCGCGATGGAGCGCAGCATCCTCGCCCTGGCGCGCAGGGAAGCGCGCGCCGGAGCCAATGTGCGCATTGAAGCGGTGGCCACGCGCGAGGAAGTGTTTGCGGCGCGCCTCGCGGTTCTCGACCTGCATCTCGCCGACGACCTGGAAGACTACATCGTGCGCCTCGCCGAAGCGACGCGCCATCCCGGCGCCGTCGATGCGTCGCTCGAAGGCCAGGTTCGCTACGGCGCCAGCCCGCGCGGCACCATCGCGCTCGAACGCTGCGCGCGTGCGCATGCCTGGCTGGCAGGCCGCGATTACGTTTCGCCCGAAGACATCCACCGCGTCGCACCCGATGTATTCCGTCATCGCATCCTGCTGACCTACGAGGCGCAGGCGGCCGGCATGACGGTCGATGCGCTGGTCGGCGCCCTGCTGCAAAAGGTACGGGTGCCATGACCGGAGGCGCGGTCGAGTCCGAGGGGCACATCGCCTCGCTGCCGGCACTGGTGGCGCTGCATGCGCTTGTGCATCGCCGGCATGCGCTCCCGCCTGCTACCGGCGGGATGCAAGGTGGGCGTGCACCGGGACGGCTCAGCCGCGGCATGGAGTTCGCGGAATCCCGCCCCTACCGCGCTGGCGATGACGTGCGCAGCATCGACTGGCGGCAGACCGCGCGCCGGGGATCGCCTTTCACCAAGCTGTTTCGCGAAGAACACGAACGTCCGGTGCACCTGCTGGTGGATCTCGGCACGAGCATGCGCTTTGGCACGCGCGTGGCCTTCAAGTCGGTCATCGCCGCACGTGCCGCCGCGCTACTGGCGTGGCAGGCGGTGGAGAACGGCGACCGCGTAGGCGGCATCATCTGCGGCAACGGCCACCGTGAAGTGCGTCCTCAGGGCAGGCACCAGGGCGCGCTAGCCATGCTGCGCCAGCTTGCCGAGGCATCGGCGGCGCACCCCGATGCTGCGTCGTCGCTTGCCGCCACCCTGCCCGCCCTTGCCCGCACCATCCGTCCCGGTGCGATGGCCATCCTGGTCAGCGACTTCCACGCACTTGACGACGCTCTGGTGCATGGCATCGCCGCGCTGGCACTGCGTAATGATGTCGCGCTGGTGCAGGTGAGCGATGGATTCGAGTCCGCGCCGCCGGAAGGCATCTACCGCGTCAGCGACGGCGAGCGTGGCACGACACTGGACTTGCGCAGCGAGGCGGGGCGCAGCGCGTGGCTCGCACCGTTCACTGCACGCCGTGCCCTGCTGGAAAAACTCGCCCGCCACCCGCGCGTACGGCTGATGACGCTCTCTACCGACGAAGACCCGGCGCGCGTGCTGCGCCTGCTGTCCGGCACGCCATGAACCCGCAAGCCCTCGACGCCCTGCGCGACATCCATCTTCCCGCTCCGCCCGCGTGGTGGACCATGCCCGTGTTGTGGATTGTTGCCGCCTGCGCGGCGATCATGGCGGCGTGGCTCCTGCGCCGGCATGTTCGCGACCGTCTGCTGCGTCACTCCTTGCGCGCACTGTCCGCGCTCGAGGAAGCGCATGCGCGCGACGGGGATGCGGTGCGCCTCGCGCGCGGTCTGTCGCAGCTGCTGCGAGATCACGCGGCAGCCTGTTTTCCGCGCGCAGCAGTGAACGGCATGACGGGACGCGACTGGCTTGCCTTCCTCGACGCGCACGGCGGCGGCACAGCGTTTACCTCAGGTCCCGGGGCTGTGCTGGAAAGCCTGCCCTATCGCGCATCCGGAACCGCCGATACGCGGGCCCTGGTCGAAGCCGTGCGTCATTGGCTGCGGGAGAATCCGCGATGAGCTTCGCATGGCCGTGGCTGTTCCTTGCCCTGCCCTTGCCGTGGGCGGCACGCCTGCTGCTGCCGCCGGCGGAAAGCGGCGGCGCGCTGCGGGTGCCGCATCTCCCCGACACCGTGGTACACGCATGCCCGGCCATGTCCAGGCGATGGCTGGCCGCCCTTGCCTGGCTGCTGCTGTTGACCGCAGCCGCACGCCCCCAGATCGCTGGCGATCCGGTTCCGGTGCGCGGTGGATCGGGCGTGGTCATTGCCTTCGATGTGTCGATGAGCATGTCTACCGCCGACCTGCAGGACGGCAAGTCCGCCGTGGAACGCCTTCGGGCTGCACGCGCACTGGCCGGCGACTTCCTTGCGCGGCGCGAGGGCGACCGTGCGGGCCTCGTCGTGTTCGGTACACAGGCCTACCTGCATACGCCGCTGACGCATGACATCCAGGCCGTGCGCGACGCGCTCGCCAGCGTGCAGGCCGGTCTGGCGGGGAAGGAAACCGCCCTTGGGGACGCCATCGCGCTGTCCGTCAAATATCTGAGGAGTCTTCCGGAAAACGCCCGCGTGCTCGTGCTGCTGACTGACGGCGACAACACCGCCGGCACGCTCGAACCCGCCCGTGCCGCTTGGCTCGCGCAACGCGAAGGCGTACGTATCCACGCTGTCGGCATCGGCGCGGGCGCGAATGAAACCGTGCTGAAGGACATTGCCGCGCAGACAGGGGGCAGCTATGCCCGTGCCACAGATAGCCGCGCGATTGGCGCCTTCTTCGATGGTGTGCACCATGCCGAGCCTGCCGTGTGGAATGGTGGCGTGCGTCCCATGCGCGACCTGTACTTCTGGCCGCTCGCGCTGGCATGCCTGCTGGCTGCCAGCCTGGCGTGGCGCAACTCGCGGGATGTGATGGCATGACGCTGCTGCCGCACCTGACTCTTGCCCGCCCATGGTGGTTGCTCGCGCTGCTGCCGCTGGCGTTCGTGCTGTGGCACGGCGTGCGTGGGGGTGCCGGGACGGCGGGCTGGCGGCGGGCGGTGGACGCGCACCTGCTGCCGCACGTGCTTATCGATGCACCACGCAGCCGAAGTAGTTACATGCTGGCTGCGGCATGGCTGCTCGCGGTATTGGCGCTGGCCGGCCCGGTCCTCGACGACGTTGCCGGCGGACGCGAAGCGGCGCGCCGCGACGACCTGCGCGTGCTGGTGGTCGAACTGTCGCCGGATGCCGCACCGCACCTGGAACGCATCAAGCTGAAACTGCACGCACTGTTGAGCCGGCCCCAAGGCGGCGAAATGGCCTTGCTGGTCTACGCGGACCAACCCTATCTCGTGGTGCCGCCGACCGGCGACGCTGCGGTTGTCGCACGTTTCATCCAGGAACTGGCGGTCGACGCGATCCCCGCCGCGGGCAACCGGCCCGATCGTGCGTTGCAAATGGCAATCGCGCTGCTGGAGCGCAGCAGCGCGCGGACGCGCGACATCATCTGGTTTGCCGCCGGCGACTGGAATGAACGTGCACTGATACCGGCCGGCATCCGCTTTTCTGCCCTGCATGCCAGTAGCGCCGCCACCCCCATCCTGCGCGAGAACGCAGAACGAAGCGATGGCATACTGCTCGCCATGCGCAACGATGACACCGACCTGAACACGCTTGCAGACGCCCTCACCGCCGGCACCCGGCGCGCGGGCACGACGATCGGCATGGAACTCGGCCCCTGGCTGCTCCTGCCCCTGCTGCCGCTGGCCGCACTGCGCTTCCGGCGCGGCCTGCTTGCCGCCTTGCCGCTGCTCTTGTGCGCAGGCTTCCTGCCGGAATCGGCGAACGCGGCGAGCCTCGCCGACATGGAAGGCAAACGCCTGTTCAACGCCGGCCGCTACACCGATGCCGCTGACCGTTTCACAGATGTCCGCTGGAAAGCGGCCGCACATTACCGCGCCGGGCGCTTCGACGAGGCCGCTCGCCTGCTCGAAGGCCGGGAAGATCCCGATTCGCTGTACAACCGCGCCAATGCACTGGCGCGGATGGGACGCCTGCAGGACGCCCTCACCGGTTACGAGGAAGCACTGCGCATCCGGCCGGATGACGCCGACACGCTGCACAACCGCGACCTTGTGCGCAGCCTGCTCCATTCCCCGAAAAGCGGTGGCAAGTCCGGCAATGCACCGGGACCTTCGGCAAGCGATGCGAACCGCGTGGCTGAGCAATGGCTGCGCGGCGTGCCGGACGATCCGGGTACCCTGCTGCGCCGCAAGCTGCAGGCGGAACACCAGCGCCGGCTCGCAGGAAATGCGGAGCGCCCGTGGTGAAACGCCTGCTGGCCCTCCTGCTGATCGCAGCCGTGCTGCCCGCCTGGGCCGCGCAAGACCTGCTCGTCGAAGCCGAGTTCGACCTGCAGGAAGTGCATGTACATGCGCAAGCGGTCTACCGCCTGCGTTTCCTGCACGCCGTTGACGTGCGCGATGTGCAGCTCGCCGGGCCGCAGGTTCGCCTGGCCGACCTGCGCGTCATCGGCGAGGACAGGATCTTCGAAGCGGAGCGTGACGGCCGGCGTTACCGCGTGCATGAACGCAAGTACGCCGTCTTCCCCTTTGCCAGCGGCACACTGGACCTGGCGGGCGCCTCCGTCACCGGCCGCGTCCCCTCCTCCACCGCATCCCTGCCCGATGGCTGGCGTCCCGTCCGCCTCGAAGCGCCGACGCGTACATTGACCGTGCTGCCCGTCGACATCGAGGCCGACGGCACACACTGGCTGCCGGCCAACGCGCTTTCGCTGACGGAGCAATGGACGACCGTGGAAAACGGCGTGCACCGGCGCATGCTGCGCATCGAGGCGACCGGCGTGCAAGCATCGCAACTGCCCGAGCTGGAAGTGAAAGTCGAAGGCATGGGCGTGCTCCCCGGCCCGCCGCGCCTGGACAACAAGTTCGCGGGCGAGCGCAACGTCGCCGTGCGCGAGCAGACCTATGTGCTCATGCCGACAAAAGGCGGCCTGTTCACGGTCCCGCCGCTGCGGCTGCGCTGGTGGAATGTCGATACCGACAGTGAGCGGGTCGTGGACTTGCCCGGACGCACCCTGCTGGTGGGCGAGCAGGCAGCGGCATCGAACACGACCAGCGGTGCCGCACTGACCCGCACGGCGCTGGGACACCTGGGAGCGATCACGGCGGCGAGCATGATAGGCGCGCTGCTGTTCGTCGCCCTGCGCAGCAAGCGCCTGCGCCAGTCGTGGCAGCTCCGCCAGGCCTGCCGTTCGGCGGATGCACGTGCCGTGCGCGACGGTCTCCTGGCATGGGCGGCGACGGCCCTGCCCGATCCGCCACGCAGCCTCGGCGCCCTGGCCGAACGCATGCAGGACAGCGGCACGCGCGACGCCGTCCTGGCGCTGGAACGCAGCCTCTATGGCACGCAACCGGTGGCATGGGATAGCGGCGCACTGGCAGCGCTGGTGACCCGCGTCAAGCGCGATGGCAAGCAGTCATAATGCGGAATACCCGATTTCACGGAAAGAAGCGGAAATGAAGATACTGAAGAAATTCACCCGGACCCTGCTCTGCACCCTCGCGCTAGCCACCCTGACTTCCTGCGCCCACTTCAACTATCCCTACGGTTCGCAGCATCCGCTCGCGGGCAAGATCTGGGACGTCGCCGGCGGCCGCTTCGTCGAACCGTCCGAACTGATCGAGCGCGCCTCCGCATCGAAGTTCGTCCTGCTGGGCGAAATCCATGACAACGAGGAGCACCACCGCATCCAGGCGAAAATCCTCGATGCTCTCGTCAAGAACGGCCGCAAGCCGGCGCTGGTCATGGAACAGTTCGACGTCGAACAGCAGAAACAGGTGAACGGCATCGTGCAGGGAGAAGGCACGCGCGCGGACAAGCTGCGCGAACTTTCGAAGTTGATGCGCCAGGGATGGAATTGGCCGCTGTACCAGCGTCTGGTGTCGGCGGCACTGCAGGAGAAGCTTCCGCTGGTAGCGGCCAACATGTCGCGCGAGGCAGTGCGCGAGGTGGCACGCAACGGTTACGAGGTGCTGGGTACTGGCGAGGAAACGCGCCTGGCCATTGACCGTACGTGGACGCCCGAGCGCGACCGCCAGCTGGCGCAGGAAATTGCGAACGGTCATTGCGGCAAAGTGGCCGACCATATGGTGCAAGTCATCACGAAATCGCAGCGCGTGCGCGACGCAGTCATGGCGGACAAGATGCTGATGGCGCGCAGGAACGGCGCGGTCGGCATCGTCGGTCGCGGCCACGCGCGCGAGGATCTCGGTGTGCCGCTGTATATTGCCGCGCGCGCACCTGAAGAAACGGTGCTGTCGGTGGGCATGGTCGAAGTGTATGAACCGGTCGATCCCAACGCCTATGCCTACAGCGCCGTCGGCCAGCACCACGACTATCTCTGGTTCACGCCGCGCCCGGCGCGCAATAGCAATCCGTGCGACAGCATTCCTGCGCCGAAGCCGCAGGGGTAATAGATCGTTCAGACAATTTCGCTGGGTTGATGGCGAAGTGCGCAGCGGCTCCATCCGCCTTGCAGGCTGAAGCTTGGAATGGGGGGCGCGAGGTCGCGTTTGCCGACACGATTGACTGAACAGGAGTGTCCGGAATGTCCTGCCAGCCTGATGAGTAGAAATTGCCTACCTCACCAGGAATCTAGGACGTTATCGTTAATCGCCACCTGACCGATTTGCAATATCAAGCACTATTAATACGACACCCATCGTAATAGCGGTTATCCCATAAAAGGGAAGGCGTCGAAGATACTTAGGCAAACCGCGGGCCGCATCAAGCTCATCCAACGACATTCCATGCTTTCGAGCAGTGCCGCAATGCATATACCGACGAACGGAACACGCTATGCGACGACAGTCGAGAGATCCATGAGCTTTAACGTCCAGTTAAACGGTGCGCTTGCGCATCCGTGTTCAATTTTGCGTCATGCATGGTTAAACTCGGTCCATGCAGAAATAAGGTCCGCAAAGCTTTCCGGATTCTCGTCATACAGCAAGCCTGTCAAATTTTCAAATATCCAGGGCTGAGCACTTTTCTTCCAGATATGGCCAGCCGGCTTTAGCCACGCGGTATCGTTAAGTGTCCCTGGTTTGATGCTGATGACCTCTGACTGTCCAAGTACCGTGTGGAGGAGCCGAGTACCGCAGGTAGGACAAAAACTACACTGCATTTTCTTTCCCGACGGCATAGTGCGTATCCAATGCCTCATTTCTCCAGACATCATCTCGACTTCGGCATTTCTCACCCATAGCGCCATTCCGAATGCGCTTGATGACTGCCGCTGGCATTCGGTGCAGTGGCAGGCAAAAACCGTAATCGGCGTTCCGGTTACGCGATATTGCACGTCACCACATTGGCATTTACCTTCTAAGGGCTTGTACATGGAAGATTTATGCATAACTTCAATTAGACGGACAACGACTGTGTGATTAACGGACCGGTGTCCGTCCAGCTTGGAAACTCGATCCGTCGCAAACCGTTGCGACGTGGTTGTATGCTGCATGAAACACAGTATTAAATAACATGCAACACGACGCAGAGTTTATACCCATCCTCGAGGCAGGAACAAGACCGCCAAATTACTCGACCAGCTGCGGCGGTGCATTCGCGACACCACGCGCACCGAGGAGGCTCATGTGTACTGGTCGCGCTGGTTTATCCGGTTTCATGGGCTGCTCGGTAGAGGGGAAGTTCGACAGTCCTCAACGCATTTTCCTGCTGCGCTTCTGCATTTCAGTCACCCTTTTTCCGCAGACGGGGAGGAGGCAGGGTTTCGCAAAGCACGTGTGACAAAGGCGTACCTCGATCCTGTTGACATCAACTGGACGCTCACCTAGTTTCTTCTCGCAACGAGCGCCACGCCCACGCAAGTCACAACAATCCCAGCCACGCTCAACCCGGTCGGCACCACCGAGAACATCGCCCATTCGAGGAAAACCGCCACGATGGGCGTGAGGAACATCAGGCTGGTCACCTTGGCCGCATGGCCGCGCCGCATCAGCAGGTGCAGCGCGTTCACCGCGAGGATGGACGCGAAGATCACGAGGAACACGATGGCCGCCGCCATCTGCCAGCTCCAGCGCACGGTGAACCCTTCCACCGCCCACGCGGCGGGCACCAGCACGCAGAGGGACAGCACGAACTGGATGAAGGACGAGCTGCGCAGGTCGGCAGTGCGGCAGAAGGCGCGCTGGTAGAGCGTCCCGGTCGTCATCGCGGCCAGCGATATGGCCACGGCGGTGAGGCTGGCCAGCGTGACTGCCTTCACATCCACCTTGTGCCATACCACCAGCGCCACGCCCGCCAGTCCGAGCGCGACACCGATCCATTGCGCCGTGACCAGACGCTCGCCGGTCATGCGGTGCGCGAAGATCGCGGTAAACAATGGTTGGGTTGCCAGCAGCAACGCGGTAATGCCGGCGGACATGCCGAGGTATTGCGCGTAGTGACTGCCGCCCAGCGTCAGCGCATGCATCAGCAAACCGGCCACGCAAACATGAAAGAATTCGCGCCGGTTTGACGGCCATGCCGGGCGCGCGATCAGCAGCCAGGGAACGAGGCACAGCACACCGAAGATGTAGCGCAAGGCGAGGAAGGTGAAGGGCGGCGCGTACTGCATCCCCACCTTGCTCGCGAGATAGCCCGATCCCCAGACGAGCACGAAGAACCATGCGAGCATCGCATCGGTGCGGCTGTCGGAAAGGCGTGCGTATGGCGTCATCGGGATGCGCGAAATGGGATGCGTCCGAGTGTACCGGCAATCGGGCGCGCTTGCCGGGGCGCAGCAAGACCACGGCCGAACTGCAATAATGTTGGCTCACGTCCCGTAGATCAGACATCGCCCATGCAATTCGCAAGCATTCCCTGGAAAGATGCCACCGCTGAGATCGAATATCGCTGGCTCGGCGCAGAACATTCTTCCCACCCCGTTGTCGTCTTCCTGCACGAAGGGCTCGGATCGATTTCGATGTGGCGCGATTTTCCGCAACGCTTCTGCGAGGAGCACGGATTGCGCGGCCTGGTGTTTTCCCGCGTCGGCTATGGTCAGTCCACGCCGCGCCCCATGGACGCGCATCTGCAGCCGGACTATCTGCATGAACAGGCCTGGGACGCGCTGCCTGCTCTTATGTCGGCGCTTGGAGTGGAAAAGCCCTGGCTGTTCGGCCATAGCGACGGCGGTTCGATTGCGCTGCTGTATGCCGCCCGCTTTCCCGACCAGGTGAGTGGCGTGGTGGTGATGGCGCCGCACATTTTCGTGGAGGACATCACGATCGACGGCATCCGCAAAGCCCGGGAAGCCTTCGCGCAAACCGACCTGAAGGCGCGCCTGGCCCGCCATCACAAGGATCCGGAATCGGTCTTCCGTGGATGGAACGATGCCTGGCTGAACCCGGCCTTCCGTGCATGGAACATCGAGGCGGAGCTGCCGAAGATCAGTTGCCCGGTGCTGGCGATCCAGGGCGAAGGCGATGAATACGGCACGCTGGAACAGATTCACGGCATCGCGCGGCAGGCCCCGAACGCGCGCGCATTGCCGCTTCCGGACTGCGGCCATTCGCCGCACCGCGACCAGCCGGACGCGGTCAGCCGCGCCGCGGGGCCATTCATCAAGGGAAGCTGAGGCCGGCTACTTGCCGCGCAGGTAGACGTTGTCGTCGAAGGTCAGCACCCATTCCGGCCGATAGACCGTAAAGATGGTGAGCAGGAGACCGGTCAGGAAGGACTCGCCCCAGGACAGCAGGAGCATGTAGGCCAGGACGTCGGCGGCGATCGGCGCGGTCGTCATTGTCGCGTAGTACACACCGAGCGACAGCATGTTGAGGAGGGCGAGCATCGCCATCGCGCCGAAAAAACCGTTCCCCAGCAGGTAAACAAACATGTGCCGCGGCAGGAATCGCTCCGTCGCGCGCATCAGCGCCTCTCCGCAATACGCAGGCAGGATCGCGAGCAGGAGCAGGTTCAGGCCGATGTTGACCCACACACCGTCGAAGGCAAGCGTATAGATCATGACGGAAAGAGCGGCACCCGTCATCGCCAGCCTGCGGCCGAACATCAGCACGAAAATGGGCAGGCCGACCATGTGGAGAACGGGGCCGCCTGAAAGCGGCACGCCAAAGCGCCAAACCATCGGCAGGAGGATGATCGCGCAGCACCAGGCGGAAAACGCACCGGGCGCGGTAAGCCGAGGCCAGTCGGCGGCGCGCGCGTTGCGGTACAGGGTGGCGAAAGCGCCTATCGCGGCAACAAGCGCGACGGCATGCGGAAGAGTTTCGCTAAAGATACCCATCGCTTCATTATAGAAAGGGATTTCCGGAAAGCCAGTATCCAGCTGGAACACTAACAGGAATGCGAGAAACGTGCCCGTGCGGTGGAACCGCCGGGGGGTGCCCGACAGACGGATGTGGATGCGGGAGGCGGAGGGTGTGTCGAACTTCCTGCGCATCCGTGCAATTTCTACACGGATGCGGGAATGCGATTGATGAGGGTCAGCCCTTCTTCAGGCATTCGCTCATGAACTTCTTGCGCTCGTCGCCTTTCTTGTCCTTGGCTTCGGCGTTGCAGGTCTTCATCTTTTCCTGCTGGGCTTTCTGGGCTTCGCTGACCTTGGGCTTGGCGCTCAGGCACTCTTTCATGAAGGCCTTGCGTTCGTCGCCTTTCTTGTCGCCGGCTTCCTTGTTGCACGTCGCCATCTTGTTCTGCTGTTCGGTAGCGGCGTGGGCGGGGGTGAAGGCGAAGGGGACTGCGAGCATCAGGGCGGCTGCGAGTTTTTTCATGTTTTCTCCTTGTATGCCGGTGGCGTTGTCGGGTGTTGCTTTGGGGATTACAGCATATTTCGTTTGCTTTGTAGTTGTTCTTCTTCGGCGAACCCGCGCATCGGATCACCGGAGAAACACACGCAATCAATCAAAATACTTAACCAGCTTATCCAACTCCTGCGCTGTCTTCTCCAACCGCTGGGAAGCCGCCCAGGCCCCCTGCACTTCCCCCCGATTCTCCACAATCAGCATCGCCACCTGATTCATCTGCGCCACGGTATCCCCCATCGAAAACGCCTCGATCCGCACCGCCGCCGCCAACTCCTGCGCCATCTTCGCGAGGTCGCCCCCCTCGGCGGAATCAGGAACACCATCGGCGACCATGCCCCCAGCCCGCTCCACCAGAAGCATCATCCGCTCGGCATCCTCAGCCAACCGCCCCAACCCTTCCGCAGACAAGCTCGCCGCGTCAACCGTCTGGTACACGCGGTCATGCTGTTCCTCGGAATGCTCCGCGAGGTTCATCATCGTGGTGTTCAGCCGCTGGCACTGCTCCCGGATCGAACCCGACGACACCCTGATCTCGTCCATCATCACCTTGAGGTGCAGCTGCATGATGGTCACGCCGGTCATCACGCGGCCCGGCTCGCCGTATCCCTTGGTATCGGCCTCTCCCGACAGATTTCCCTCGGCGATGCGCTCGAGTGCGACGACGGCGGACTGCAGCGGCACGACGGTGGCGCGGAAGAAGTAAACACCGGCAAACAGCACGATCAGGCAGCCGGCCGTAATGCCCACCACGGCGACGGCGATGATCAGCTCATTGCGCTCCGCCACCGCCTGGAAATTGCCCTTGGCCTTGGCCGAGAGGAAGTCGAGCAGTTCAGCCGCGCGCTTGTTCGCGTCGTCGTATAAAGGATTGATGCGCTCGCCCATCACCGCACCCGCAGTGGCGAAATCGCCCTGTTCCAGTGCCTGCCTGGCTGGCGTCAGGCCGGATTCGACATAGCGGTTGCGTGCAGCCCAATAGCGGTCGGCCAGCGCGCGCTCCTGTTCGCCGCGAGACAGTTTGATGTAGTCGGCCCACAGGGCGTCGATCTCGCGCCTGTTGCGCTCCAGCGCCTCCATGTAGGCGCGGATTCGATCCGATGACGCAGCTTCTTCACGCAGGGACAATGCCACTTGCGCCCGGTTGTCCGCCATGAGGAAGTTGATGCGCCCGATCGCCTGCACCGGCGCCATTTCCTCGTGGTACAGCCCGCTCATCGCCCTGCTCGACAAGGTCAGCCCGGTGATGCCGAGGATGCCGCCCGCGATCATCATCAGCGTCACGAAGACGATGCCCAGCGCCGCGCCGTTGCGCACGGTCATGAAGCGCCGCCAGCCGCCATCGCTCTGGCGCGGCACCTGTCCGGTGCGGGCCGCTTCCGCATACAGCGCTTCCGCCTTCGCGATGTCCTCGCGCGAAGCCGCAGTGCGCACCGACATGTAGCCGATGGTTTCGCCGTTCTTGCGAACTGGCACCACGTGCGCATCGACCCAGTAGTGGTCGCCGCTCTTGCAGCGGTTCTTCACCACGCCGCGCCATGGGAGGCCTTTCTTCAGCGTGTCCCACATGTCCTCGAAGACGATCGGCGGCACATCAGGGTGGCGCACGATGTTGTGGCTGCTGCCGAGCAGTTCGTCGCGCGAGAATCCGCTCTGTGCGACGAAGTTGTCGTTGGCGAAGGTGATGATGCCCTTCGTGTCCGTGCGCGATACCAGCCGTATGCCTTCCTGGACGGTTTTTTCCTGACCGGTAACGGGGAAATTCTTTTTCATGACACGCCTCGCGTCGTAAAAGTCTGCATAGCTATTTCATCCACAGGCGCTTGATCGTCACCGCCGCCGAGCGGCATTCGGTGAAGGGGACCATGCCCATGATTTCGTAATTCGGGTTCGCTGCCTCTCGCCGGAGCGGCTCCAGCATCGGCATCCCGCGCTGGTCGTACACGGTGTACACCACCGCATCGGCCGGCTTGTGCGTGCAGTGCTTGATGACGGCGACTTCGCCGCTCTTGAGCTTGACGATGGAGCCGGGCGGGAAGATACCGATCTCGCGGATCATGGCCTGGATCAGGCTGCCGTCGAGGCTCACGTCCTTCTGCAAATAGATGTCGCGCAACGCGTTCTGCGACGAGTATTCCTTCGCGCGGTAGGGCCGCGGCTTGGTCATCGCGCTGTAGGTATCGGCGATCGCCAGGATCCGGGCGCCCAGGGAGATGGCGTCGGACTGCAGCTTGCGCGGATAGCCCTTGCCATCGAGCCGCTCGTGGTGCTGTTCGACGGCGTTGAGCCATGCGTCGTCGGCGATGCCGGCGGCTCGCAGCATGGCGGCGCCCGTCACGGGGTGTTCGGACACCGCACGCTTGAGCGCATCGGACAGGGCGCCGTTGGCCTGGTCGAGTTCTGCCTGCACGCTGAACAGGCCGATGTCGCGCGTCAGCGCAGCGCACACCAGCGGCAAGCGCGCTTCCTCCTCCAGTCCGGCGCGGCGCGCGGTTACCTCGGCCAGCACGGCGCCCATGACCTGGTGGACGATGAGGTAGGGATTGGCATGATCGAGGTGCGGCGCAGCCAGGGAGCTGTCGATGTCGGCCTTGCACAGCGCCTGGATGCGCGCGGCCAGTTGCCTGACGCGCAGGCCGAGGTCGATCTGGTCAGGCGTCTTCACAGCCGTGGCATAGACGTGCTTGAGATTGAGGATCAGGCTGCCGACCTGGTCGAAGACCGGCATAGCCTCGCCCTGCGCACGCAGGGGCGCGGTGGGACGCGGCGGCGTGGCGGCGCGCTCGGAAGCGGCGAGCCCATCGGTGCCCATCACCGCCTTGCGCAGGATGATGCGGTCGACCTGTTCCTGCATGGTGATGACGATGCCCTTGCGCAGCAGCAGGCGGCCTTCCTGGTCATAGACCGAGAAAGCCAGCGGCTCGCCGAGCTTGATGTCGGCCGGAGTGATCTGGCGCTGCGACGGGAACATGGATGGCCTTGGAACGGCGGACGGTGTTGGGTCCGCGTTCCATGATAAGGCAGCCGACGTTGTCAGACAGCAACGGTTTTGCTCGAAAATTTGCTTTGGAGCATGGATTTTCGATTTAGACGGGAAAAGACGCGCGTCAGACCTGTTCGACGACGGAACAAAGGCCGGTATCGTCCCTGCGATAACCCATCCTGGCGCGCGAAAAACACTCGTCCTGCGGCGTGATCTGCGTGCACTGGTTCACGGTCAGCAGCGCCCATCCGCGGCGCCCTTCGACTGCGGGCGCACTGACGTCGTAACACAGGAGAATTGCCTTGCCGGCATAGTCGAGGCCGAAGGCATGCGGCTCGACCTTGCGCTCGGTCTGCCCGGCATGGATGGCCAGGACGCGCCTGTCTCGAATCGCGGATACGATGACCTTGCTCATGCGCCTCAGTGTCAGGATGACAAAAACTTGCCATTTCATCCTTGTTTCCTCACGTCTACAAGCCATAGATATGGGAAAAATGTCATCTCCGGAGCGGGGCGGGTACTTTGAACGCGAATTCGCCGCAATGCCGCATCCCTGCTGGCTTTCTCGATTACCGTCGTCTATCCATCAGGAAATGTTTTGATGTTATTATGGCCAGAAATATTGCTGACGTTCTCGGTTTTGGGAGGTTCATGCATCATGGCATTCGACGTATCCGACACGGCTGCGGCCCGCCCTTTTGTCCATGGCGGCGCACGAGCGCCGTCGCGTGCCTGACGCCGGCCGGGAATGCACGCCCTCGCTGACCGTTCGATCCTCGGCCGCCTGGCGGCAGTGCGCATGCCGGCCATGCCGCAGATCCTGTTGCAGCTCATGGAAATGTGCCGCGACGACAATGCCGGCATCCCTGCGCTCGCCGCCCTGATCTCGCGCGACGCCGGCATGACCAGCCGCATCCTCACCGTCGCCGGCAGCCCCGCTTTCCGCCGCGCGCGCGTCGCGCCCAGCCTCGAACAAGCGCTGATGGCCATCGGCCTGAACATGGTCAAGACCCTGCTCATCAGCGAAGCCGTTTTCCAGATCTTCGGCGGATTTTCGCTGCGCAGGACCGTCGACCTGCGCAGCTTCTGGATACATTCGCTCAGCGCGGCGATCAATTCCAAGGAAATCGCCAAGCGCATCGGCTATCCGCGGCTCGAAGAAGCCTATCTCGCCGGCCTGCTGCACGACGTCGGCCGGCTGGCCTTGCTGTCGGCGGAACCCGAGCAGTACGCTCCGCATTTCCACGCGCCCGACAACGCGGCGCTGTGCACGCGCGAAAAGGAGCTCCTGCTACTGACGCACGCGGACGCCGGCGGATGGATCGCAGAGCAATGGCAGCTCGACTCCTTCATCGCCGACAGCATCCGCTACCACCACGATCCGGAAACCCGCCTGCATCGCACGCACCCGCTGATCCGCACGGTCAACCTCGCCAACCAGCTGACACCCGGCCTGCGTGCCGATTCCGCCAGCGTCATGGCTGCCGCGCAACTGTGCGGTCTCAGCGCGGACGATGTGGAGCAGCTGTGCAAGACCACCGGTGAAGAGATCGGGAAGGTCGCCGAATATCTCGGCATCGACCTGGCAACAGTCGGCGACACATGGACTGCACCGACGCCGACGCCGGAAGACGAAGCGCGCGAAAAGCTTGCCAGCCACGTCAGCGACCTGGTCTTCGGCGCCAGCCTGGACGGCTGCTTCGACGCCCGGGAAGATGGCGATGCCATGGCAGCCATTGCCCGCGCGGCATGCATGCTGTTCGGCTTCGACGATGCGCTGGTGCTGATGCACAGCCAGGCCGACGACGCCCTGACCGGCCATCTAGGCGTGGAAGCGGGCGACACCGCGATGATGCTCGGCATTCCCCTTCAAGCCGGCGGCATGCTCGCAGCCGCATTCACGAGCCGCAAGGTGACGTACCAGGACAGTGGCGGCGCGGCGCCGACCGTATTCGAAGAGCAGTTGCGGCGCTTCCTGGAGGGCGAATGCATCGTCGCCATTCCCCTCGCCGACGGCAACGATTGCCACGGCGTGCTTGTCGCATCGACTGCTGAAAGCCGGCTGCCGACGCTGCGCACTCGCGGGGCAATGCTGGCGACCTTCGGCGCCCAGGCAGGCAAGTCGCTCGGCCAGGCAGCAGCATTTGCCAACAGTGACGCGGCGTCACCCGCGGGTGAAGACCAGGGCACGGTGTTCCGCTCGCTCGCGCATGAAGTCAACACACCCTTGTCGATCATTCGCAACTACCTGAGCGTGTTGGACCGCAAGGTATCGAAAAAGGAATCCATCGCCAGCGAGATCGCGATCATCCACGAAGAGATCGACCGCGTCACCGCGCTGATCAACAACGTCGCCAATCCCGATGTTCCGGCACCGGAGGGACTGGCCGACCTGGGTGCCGCCATTCGCGACGTGGTGGCCTTGCTGCGCGAAGCCGAATTCATTCCGCCCACGGTCAACATCGCACTGCAGGCGCTGGACACGGCAGCACTGGAAGTCGCGGGCGACAAGGGAATGCTGAAGCAGATTTTCCTTAACCTGGTGAAGAACGCAGTCGAGGCGCTGCCCGGCGGCGGCCAGATCGACATCGTCTGCAAGGGCTTCACCCGGCAGGACAACAAGCTGTACCTCGCGGTAGCCGTCAATGACAACGGCCCCGGATTGCCCGCCGACGTACTCGCCCGGCTCTACACACCGGTCAGGTCGACCAAGGGCGGCAATCATCGTGGACTTGGCCTGAGTATCGTACACGGCCTGGTCAGGAAGCTGGGCGGACACATGTACTGCCACAGCGGCAAAAATGGCACCAGCTTCGAAGTGCTGTTCCCGTACTCGGCGCCCGCAGGGTCGAGCCAAACCTAGCACCCCAACCCCGTGCAGCCCAATATGGCCCTTCTCTCGACACGCGATTCCGCCGCAATGGCGACGGTACTAGCCAAGGCGAACCTCATTGCCGTAGAGAAACGGCCGCGTCCCAGGATCGTCCTCGTCGACGACGACGCGCGCATGGTGCGCAGCATCCATGACCTGCTCTCGGACCAGGATTACGAGCTGACGATGATCGTGTCGCCGCGCGAGGCCGTCGAACATCTTTCGACCCAGCGCGCCGACCTGGTGCTGCTCGACTTGCGCATGCCCGAACTGGATGGCCACCAGGTGATGGACATCATTGCGGCGCGCAATTTCGATGTCGGCGTCGTCGTCATCAGTGGCGAGCGGGACATCGATGCCGCCATCGGTGCAGTCAGGCGCGGCGTGTACGGTTACCTGCGCAAGCCCTTCCACCCGGAAGACCTGCTGACCACCGTGGCGCAGGCGCTGCACCGGAAAACGCTGGAGACGGAAAAGCGTCAGATCCAGTACCAGCTCGAATGTTCCGAGCGCCTTTACCGCTACCTGGTCGACACGCTCCCGGACATCATCTATACCATCGACCTCGAAGGCCGCTTTACCTACATCAACGACCGCGCGGAGCAGTTGCTCGGCTTTACGCGCGCCGAGCTCGTTGGCAAGCATTACTCCACCATCGTGCACGAGGATGACCTCGAACGCGCGCGTTACGTGTTCCAGGAACGCCGGGTCGGCGACCGGGCATCGCGCAACGTGGAGTTGCGGCTCAAGTCCCGCAATGCGCTGATGGAGGAACGCTACTTCGACAACACGCTGCTGACGATTTCGTTCAATGCGACCGCGTTGTACTCGGTCAGCGAGGACAAGAGCCGGCGCGAACTGTTTGGCACCTATGGCGTTGCACGCGACATCACCGAGCTCAAACGCGCCGAGCAGCGCATTTCCTACCAGGCGTTCTACGACGTCCTCACCGACCTGCCGAACCGCGTCCTGTTCAAGGACCGCCTGGACCTGGCAATCATCCATGCCAAGCGCAACGACAACAAGATTGCGGTGATGTTCGTCGACCTCGATGGTTTCAAGCCGATCAACGACACGCTTGGCCATCTGAAGGGCGACCAGCTGCTGCGCGAAGTGGCGCAGCGCATGCGCCTGAACCTGCGGCGTGGCGACACGCTGGCGCGCGTGGGCGGCGACGAATTCACCGTCCTGCTGCCGGACCTGCGCAACCCGAAGGACGCGGCAGCGATTGCCAGGAAATTCCTCTGGTCCCTGAAGCAGCCCTTCCAGCTCGACAGCCAGCTCGTGCATATTTCGGCCAGCATCGGCATCGCCATCTATCCCGACGATGGCACGAGCATGGAAGACCTGGTGCGCCATGCGGACATCGCGATGTACCAGATGAAGACGGACGGAAAGAACAATTTCCGTTTCTACGATGCGTCCATGGAAGTGGCGGCCAACCAGAAAGTCGCGCTTACCCAGTCCCTGCGGCAGGCGATCGACCGGGGCGAACTCGAGATGTATTACCAGCCCCAGGTCGACGCGCGCAGCGGCCGCATTGTCGGTGCGGAAGCACTGATGCGATGGAACCATCCCGAGCGCGGCATGCTTTCCGCCGGCGAGTTCCTGCCGTTCGCGGAAGAAAACGGTTTGATGCTGACCTTGAGCGACTGGATGATCCGCGCGGTGTGCAACCAGTTGCGTGTCTGGAATGACACCGGCCTGGGCGTCGAACGCGTATCGATCAACATGTCGCCGCAGTGCCTCGACCGCGGGGATATCGCGCGCAAGCTGCTGCGCTGGATTGCAGCGGCGGGCATTTCACCGACACAGCTGGAAATCGAAATTACCGAAAGCGTCTGCATCCGCAATCCGCAACAGGCACTGAGCCAGTTGCGCAAGATGGCCAACGCCGGCATAGGGATCGCGGTAGATGACTTCGGCACAGGCTATTCTTCGCTCGCCTATCTGCAACAATTCCCGGTCAAGACGCTGAAAATCGACCGCTCCTTCGTCAAGGATATCCAGCACCAGAACGGCCATTACCCGGTCGTGCTCGCGGTAATTTCGATTGCGGCCAGCATCGGCGTCAATGTCATTGCCGAAGGCGTAGAAACCGAAGGGCAATCGATTTACCTGGTCAATGCAGGCTGCACCACGATGCAAGGACATCTTTTCTACAAACCCTTGCCCGCCACCCAATTCTACGAGCAGTTCCAGCAAGTCCGCCTGCGCAACGCCTCGAACGATGCAACATGGGCCCCGTGATTGTTGCCGCGCTTCCTAGTCTAGGACTGAAAAATCGGGTCTCTTAGCGTCCGGTTGAGCTTTCGCAATGGCGATTCCTAGCAATCCCTTAGGTTTTCGGGAAACGTATGCGCACATCCGCATGTCCAACCCAGGCAACTTTGAAACCAGGAGAATTGCGTTGACACCGAACCTCACCTCCGCACGACAGGCCATCCAGGCAGAACTGTCGCATGCCCGACAGGGCGCCGCTTTCTATTCGGCGCGCGTCGAAGCATTGGAAACTGCATTATCCCAACTGGAAAGCGTGGATACCGACGACGCCGCGCTTCTCGACACGAACGAAGGCTCGCCGGCGAGAAGGAGCGGCACGAAAAAACAGGCCGGAAAACGCGGCCGTCCCGCTCGCCAGGCGGAAAGCACAGCCAGCACCAGGCGCAAGTCGGCATCCGGCACATCGACACCCGCGAAGCGGGGCAGGAAAGCTGCGACCGGCGAGCAGTCCGACCTGCCGACCACCGGCGCTGACTTCTGGCTTGACCTGGTGACCGACGAACCAAAGTCCGCCGTCGAGATCGCCAACGCGGCCGCGGCACACCTCGGCCTCGGTCCCGAGCAGAAGACCCAGATCCAGAAGCTCAAGCAACGCGTTGCGCCGGCGCTGGCAACACTGGTATCGACCGAGAAAATCCAGCACGCGGGTGCAGGCCGGCAACGCCGTTACTTCCGCGGCGACGCCGACCAGGCCTCCGCATAAACGCGCTGGCCGCATTCTGCCACTCCTCCCATTCCGATGCGTCCCGATCGCGGGACGCACCCTGCCCTCCGCGCAGTTCTTCCCTCCCACTTCGCATATCGGCGCTGCCACTGTCTCATTTTTGACTGTCGGTTTTTTTTACACTTTCGGTTCACCACGTTCCTTGCCTCACCCCAAAGCCTTGTCCTGTAACGATTAGTAACAATTGGCGCGTTTCTTGCTTCAGGGCATGGTTTCCTGCGGGAATTTGCGTCCGTTGCGCGCGATTAATATTCCTCTAAACTGAATGCAACACTGCCCGACCGCCATCTCTTCCGGATTGGAGCGTCAGTCCGGGTCCTGCCGGTCCGGTTTTAGAAACACGTCCATTGACCTCCTGATCGTGCCTGTCCAGATATTCCAGCCCGAACACGGGCCAATCGAAACCGCCACACTGCCCGCCGCCGCAGGTTCCGCCCCTGCGTCCGCTATGAGCTACGGCAGGAACAGGGAAATCAAGGAAATCCTGCGTGCCAGCCCGGTCTTCGGCATGCTCGACGACGCCGTGCTGGACGATCTCGTGCAGATCCTGGAGATCGAGCATGTGCGCGGCGGCAGCATGGTGATCCGCGAGGGCGATCCTTCCGAGTTCATGATCATCGTAGTCAGCGGCCGGCTCCGCGTGTCGCGCCGCAGCCCGTCCGGCGAACTGCTCCTGTACAACGAAATCTGCCCCGGTGACAGCGTCGGCGAAACCGGCCTGATCCTGAAACAGAAACGCACCGCCGACGTCAGTGCCGTCCGCGACACCACCATCGCCGTCCTCAGCCGCGCCAGTTTCGAAGCCTTGCTGCGACGCCAGCCAATCGAATTGAACAGGGTGTTTTCGCAGGCCATCTTCAACCACCTGCGGCACACGCCGCTGTCGGTCGAACGCAAGGTCGCGCAAACCTTTGCCGTCATTCCGCTGCACCCCGATGCCGGCGCCGGCGATCTCGCCGCGGGCCTGGCCAAAGCACTTTCCAGGTCGGGTCGCGCCCGCCACCTGAGCTGTTCCACACTGCGCGAAGTGACCGGAGCGAATGCGGGCAGCAGCGTGGCAAGCGAAATGCTGAACCAGCTCGAGAAGCAGGTCGACTTCCTCATTTTCGAAGCCGAGTCGGTCGGCTCCGCGCTCACGCAGCATGCATTCCGCCAAGCCGACCAGCTCATCTTCGTCGCCTCGCCCAATCAGGCACCGGACGTGCGCGAGGTGGAGAAACTGCTGGCGGGGGAGCCGGGCTTTTCGATGAAACGGCAGCACCTCGCGTTGCTGCATCCGGCATCCGCGCTCACGCCCGCCGATACCGAACCGTGGCACGGCGGCCGCACGCTCGAACGCGTCTATTCCCTGCGGCGCAGCCATGATCCCGACTTCACCCACCTGGCGCGCTTCCTGACCGGCAACGCGGTCGGCGTCGTGCTGGGCGGCGGAGGCGCACGCGGCTTCGCGCACATCGGGGTGCTGCGCGCACTGCAAGAATCCGGCATCCCGATCGATCTCCTCGGCGGCAACAGCATGGGCGCGCTGATCGGCGCGCAATATGCATGCGGCGTCCCGCTCGCCGAGATCCTTGAGCGCACCAAACAATTCGCGCTGGGCGGTGAACACCCCACCCTGCCACTCGTCTCGCTGCTGGGCGGCCGTCGCATCGAGCGCGACCTGCAGCGAATGTTCGACGGCATGAAGATGACCGCACTTTGGCGCCCGTACTTCGCCGCCGCCTGCAACCTGACGCGCGGCTGCACCACGGTGCAGGAAAGCGGCCCGCTCTGGCGCGCCGTCCTGGCCAGCAACTCGCCTGCGGGACTGCTCCCCCCGGTCGTGCATGACGGCCAGTTGCTTGTCGATGGCGCGATCCTCGACAACGTGCCTGTCGAAGCCATGCGCATGCGCCTCGGGACCCCGCTTGAAAAGCGACGCGGCAACGGCACCATCATCGCCATTGACGTGGACGTGCGCGATGACCTGGGCGTCGATCCCGCCCTGCCGCGCCTGTCTCCCCTGCAGTCCCTCAAACGTTATTTTTCGTCGTCTGCCCCGGCGATTCCCGGGATCGGCGACATCCTTTACCGGGCCAGCCACATCGGCAGCCTGCATCAGCGCGAGCGCACGATGTCGCTGGCGGATCACTATCTCGAGCCGCCTGTATCGGGGTTCGCCTTGATGGATTACCGCCGCGCGGAAGAGATCGCGGACACCGGTTATCGCTATGCCAGGGAACAGATCGACAAATGGGATCGAACGACAACTTCACCGCGCTAGAGAGCCTGACCTTTCCCCTTTCCTCCAGCCAGCGTGAAGTCTGGCTGGACCAGTGCGCGTGGCCCGGCAGTGCGCATTTGAGCATCGGCGGCGCCACCTTCCTGCGTGGCCCCCTCGACCTGCCCCTGTTCCGCGAAGCGCTGGCATTGCTCGTCGCCGAGAACGACGCGCTGCGTCTCGCGCCGCTCCCGGACGGCACGCAGGGCCTGCTCGATTATTTCCAGCCGCACATGGAAGTGATCGACATGTCCGGTGCCGACGATCCGGAGGAAGCCATCCGTGCGTGGTGGCAGGAATGGATACGCTTGCCCTTCGCGCTGGACGGCACGCCGCCATGGCGCTTTGCGCTGCTGCGCGCGAACGAGGAATTCCATGGTCTGACGATCCAGTTCCATCACCTGATCATGGACGGCTGGGGCACGACGCTGGTGTTGCGCCGCTGGAGTGAAATCTACAGCGCGCTGGTCCGGCAGGAGGAAATCCCGCCCGCGGAAACCCAGCCCTACAAGCAGTACGTGCAGGAGTCCCTTGAATACGAACGCTCGGCGTCGTTTGAGAGCGATGCGGCCTACTGGAACGCGCAGTTCCCCGAACTGCCTCCGCCGCTGCTGGAACGTCCTTACGCCAGCCCGCACTCCCGCCAGCTCCCGTCGGCACAACTTGCGGTGCGTGCCATCTCGCGCGACGACTACAACCGGATCTGCATTTTCTCGGCGAGCCGGGGCGTCAGCCCGTTCTGCCTGTTCCTCGCCGCGCTCGCCGTCTATTTCGCCCGCACCACGAACCGCGAAGATATCGTCATCGGCATTCCCAGCCTGAACCGCTTCGGCCGCCGCTACAAGGCCACGCTGGGAATGTTCGTCGGCGTGAGCCCGTTGCGCCTACGCACCCGGCCGGACATGACCGTTTCCGAACTGCTTGCCGTCGCCAGCACCGCCGTGCGCAACGCACTGCGCCATCCGCGCTATCCACTGAGCGTTCTCGGGCGCTCGCTGGAACTGATCCGCCATAACCGCGACGGCCTGTTCGACATCATCCTCTCCTTCGAGCGCCAGAATTACGACCTGATCTTCGGTGACGCCCAGCTCGTCGATTCGCATCAGCTGTTCTCCGGCACGGCGCGCTATCCGCTGGGCGTCACCGTGTGCGAATTCCAATCCGAACAGGATGTGGAACTCGTCCTCGAAGGCAGCACCGCCTGTTTTACGCAAGGAGAAATCCCCTTGCTGGCGAACCGCCTGCTCACGGTCATCGACAGCATGATGGACGATCCGCTGCAAAAGCTCGGCGATCTTGACGTGTTGCCCGCCGAGGAAAGGCGCGCCCTGCTCGATGGCGTGCATGAACATGTCGCGTGCCACGATGAGACACTGCCGTTCATCTGCCTGTTCGAGCGTCAGGTCGCCCTCGATCCGAAGGCCACCGCGCTGGTCTGGCCGGGCGGCAGCATGGATTACGGCACGCTGAACCGGCGTGCCAACCAGCTTGCCTGCCAGCTCGAGTCGTTGGGTGCGGCACGCGACACCATCGTCGCCTTCGCAATCGACCGCTCGGCCGGGATGATGATCGCGCTGCTGGCGATCGCAAAGACCGGTGCCGCTTTCCTGCCGCTGGACGTCCATAGCCCCTCGGCACGCCTGGCCGGCATCCTCGAGGAAAGCGCCGCTCTCGCATTGCTGGTGTCGCCCTCCAGCCCTGCCGAACTCCGGCAACTGCATTCCCGCTCCATCGTCGTGGACGAGGAAGAGCACGACATCAGTGTCGTGGAGCGCCGCCTCCCGGCCTGCCCTGCGCCGGGCGACCTCGCCTATGTGCTGTTCACGTCAGGATCAACCGGCAAGCCCAAGGGCGTGATGATCGAACACGCCACGCTGTCGCGCCGGCTCGCCTGGCTGTCACGCACCTACGCGGTGGAACGGCATGACCGCTCGGCCCAGGCCACGCAGCTTACCTTCGACCCGGCGCTGATCGAGGCCTTGCTGCCGCTGATCTGCGGCGCCAGCGTCGCACTGCCGCCGCCCGGCCGCCTGCTGCCGGAATCGCTCGCCGCCTTCGCGGTCGAATACGGCGTCACCATCATGGCCTTCGTCCCCGCCACGCTGAGCCGCTTCCTCGATGGCGCCAGCAGCCGCACCGGCCTGAAGCTACGCGTCGCCTGCTGCGGCGGAGAGGTGCTGCCGCCCGAACTGGCCAACCGCTACCTGCGCATGACCGGCGCCCGCCTCTACAACGTCTACGGCCCGACGGAAGCCGCGATCTTTGCGACCGCCTGGGAATGCAAGTTCCAGTCTGCGCATACCGCGCTGCCGGTTGGCAGGCCTATCGACAACACCCGCATTTACGTGCTCGACGCGCAATTGCGCACCGTGCCCTTCGGCGTGGCGGGCGAAATCTACATCGGCGGCGACGCCATTGCACGCGGCTATCTCGGTGCGCCGGAAGCCACACGGGAAGCCTTCCTGCCCGACCCTTACCGCCCCGGCCATCGCATGTACCGTACCGGCGACCGCGGCTGGCTGGGCGACGACGGCCACCTGCGTTTCATCGGGCGCGTTGACCGCCAGGTCAAGTTGCGTGGCTACCGCATTGAACTGGGCGAGATCGAATCAGCGCTGCTGGCGGTGAACGGCGTCCGGCAGGCGGCGGTCAACCTGGTCGAGCAACACGGCAAGGCGATGATCCTTGCCTGGGTGTCGGGCAGCGACGACATCGATGCCGACAACCTGCAGCGCATGCTGCGCGCCCGCCTGCCCGATTACATGGTGCCAAGCCGGATCTGCGTCCTGCCCGACCTGCCGCTGGGCACAACCGGAAAGATCGACTACCCGGCCTTGCCGATCAGTGACAACCTCGCTGCTCCTGTCGCCGCACGCCCGCCGCGGAATGCATTGGAGTCAACACTCCTTGCCATCTGGGAGGACATCCTCAAGCAGAAGCCGCTGGGCGTGCGCGACAATTTCTTTGAGGCCGGCGGCGACTCGCTCGCGGCAATCCAGGTCGCCATCGATGTGGAGACCCGGCTTGGCCTCGATGTGTCGTTGCAGATGATCGCGGAACATCCCACCGTCGAGCAGCTCGCCCAGGCGCTCGAGCAGGAAGCCAACGCGCCGCGCACGATGATTTCGCTCGGCCCCCGGCGCGGCGGCGTCCCGATTTACCTTGCCGCGTCCGGGCACGGCGACCTGTTGCGCTTTCAGAACCTGGCCAACGCGCTGGGCAATGCCTACGAAGTTCACATGCTGCAACCACCCCACGACAGTGACGATCACTCGATTGCCCGTCTGGCGGAGCTGTATGCCGACCGCATTGAAGCGCGCGGCGATGGTCCGCGCTATATCGCCGGCTTCTCGGTCGGCGGCATCGCGGCCCTCGAAACCTCGCGCGTGCTGCAGCAACGTGGCATGGATGTGCATGGCCTGTTCCTGATCGACACGATCTACCCGGGTTTCATGCTGCGACGAACAATTCCTTGGCGCACGCTCGGTTGGCTGACACGCCACCTGCGCATGCACGACCTGAGCATGAACGGCCGCCGGCTCGGTGCCATGTTCAAGGATGCCGGTCTCGTCACGCAGGTTCGGGCACTGGGTGGATATCGGCCCGCCGGGTTCGATGGCCCGGTACACCTCATCATCTCGTCCGGCCTGGCCAGCTGGGACCGCTGGCTGTTCCGCGCCTGGCGCTCGCTGATGACAGATACATTGCGAGAGCTCCAGGTGCGCGGCCTGCACGGGTCGATATTCGAACCCGACAATGTGGATGAGCTTGCAGCGGCAATCGTGTCCCGGCTTGAGGGACTGGCATGAAGCATAGCGACGCTGGTTCTCCAGCGAACCAGCATGACCTTGCCTCTGTGCACCGCCGACTGAAGACACTGGCGGTGCTTCTGGCGGCGCTTGTTTGCCTCGCACTGGCCTGGAAGTGGACGCCGCTGCGCGATTGGCTGGACATCGAGCGCGTCGTGAGCACCATGCAGACCACCGGTCGACGCTTTGGCCTGCTCGCTGCCATCGCCGCCTTCGCGGCCGCTTGCATGGCCGTGGTTCCGCTGACCTTCCTGACGCTGGTGACGATCGTCGCCTTCGGGCCGGTCGAGGGATTCGTTTGCACGTTGGCGGGCGCGAGCATCGGCGGCGCGGCGAGCTACTGGATGGGAAGGCTGCTGGGACGCGAAGTCGTCGAACGGCTCGCCGGAGGGCGGGTCAATCTCCTGAGCCGCCGCCTCGCGGGACGCGGCCTGATCGCCGTCGCTGCCATACGCCTCGTGCCGGTAGCGCCGTTCGCGGTGGTCAACCTCATCGCCGGTTCATCGCACATCAACTTTCGGGATTTCATTTTGGGGAATGCGCTGGGCATGATACCGGGAGCGCTCGCCATGGTGATCTTCCTCGACCAAATCATGATGGCGCTAAAGACGCCGGGCGCAGGCTCCATCTCCCTGGTCACGCTCACGCTGGCACTGATTGCAGCCGGAGGCTGGGGACTGCGGCGCTGGATCCGGCAAACCGGAGGGTGAAGCGCGACTTACTTGTCGCGCGGTGAAATGAACGCCTTGTGGAACAGGTGACGCGCAAGCAGCAAGGGCGGCATCCGCAGCCAATTCGCGCGCACGTAGAGCATCTCCTTGGCCACGGCAGTGAAGGCGTCGGTGCAACTTGGGTGGTCCGGCACCAGCGCACGCATGAACAGGCGATCCATCAGCGCCAGCGTGGCCGTGTCCGGCCGCCCTGCTTGGGCGGCGGCCACTACGGTGTCCGGTATCGGCGTATCGAGCAGCCGTTGCGTGTATCGGAGTGCGTAGAACAGCGGCCGTGCCAGCTGCAATTGCGCGGCGCGCGGAACCAGTCCGGTCCAGAACGAGGGCGTCTGCCCGAAATGCGTCAGGAGTCGATGCAGGTCCACCACGTCGCGCAGTCCATTGTCGAACTCGCCGTCGTTGAATAAGTGGACTGCGCTGTGCAGCACCATGTCGTGGGGTGCCAGCACGGTGATTCCAGGCGCGCCCTCCACCGGCAGTGCGGCTTCGAGCAGCAGTGCGGAATCGGGATGCACCGACGCGGTTTTCGGGACAATGGCGTGGTGGACATCGATGACGGTTTGCCGCTTCACATGCTGCATCGGCGGCAACTCGTGCATCCAGGTGCGGTAGTAGCGCTGGTCGTAGGCGTCGGTGTGCAGGTTTACCCAGCCGTGCAGCATCAGCGCAGCCTCGGCGGCGCCAAGACTTGCTTCGGGCACGAGTATGTCGATGTCGTTGAAAATGCGGCCACGCGCTGCCGGCAGCCCTGCATAGACATAGGCGGCGCCCTTCAGCAGCATGACCGGCACGTCGAGTCCGTCCAGCGCCTTCATGATGTGGCTCACTTCCCAACGCACCGCCAGCGTATGCCTTTCGGCCCCGATGCGCGCCCATTCGAGATGTTCGCGCGGCTGGGGCGGAACACAGTCGAGCAGGACGTTTTCTTCCAGCACCGCGGACAGGCTTGACAGGACATTGGCGCGGCGTGCCTGCCGGATCAGCAGATCCCAATTGGCGAGTTTCAACGACCGGATGGACTGTGGCTGGCGGAACGCCCGGACGACAAGCGGCTCGTTCATCATGCGGCGCGCGCCTCCGCTTCGAGGGAGGCAAAGACAGCCACCGCGTCATCGAGCCGGCTGTAGGTGAACTCGTAGCAGAGCGAGGCATCGATCATGCCCGCGAGCGTCTCGAAACCACGACGGCCGAGGGCACTGAAGTTGAACGCATTTTCGGCGACGCGCAGGAGCGCGCGCGAGCGTTGCAACGGCACAAGGTTTGCTTCCGTACCCGGTTGGTACTGCGGAAAGATCACCCAGCCCGAACGCGCTCTTTCGTTGACTCGCCGAACACTGTCTGTCGTCGGCTTCATGTGCGCGACCGAACCTTTGGTCGTGTCGAGGACCGTGGGACTGAAGACTGCTCCCGGCACGTAGGATTTGATGATGTCGATCGACGTATTCTTCAGGCTGACCGGACGCGGAAGGGGCAGGATCTTCCCGTCATCGATTCCCACGAGGGTCAGCTCGTCGGACAGCAGCCTCCAGCCTCGATTGACGAGTGCGGCGCACAGCGTGCTCTTTCCGGACCCGGGTGGCGCAGGCAGCACCGCTGCACGCCCGCCGCGCTCGACGACGGCGGCATGGATGATCAGATAGCGATAGACATGGGCCGATACGCACCAGTTGAGGCCCCATTCGAACATGGGGTAAGCCTGCTCCAGCGGCAACGGCTTGAACGGCGTCTTGCCGTCGAAGCGGAACAGCACTTGCGGCTTGTACCAGCGGCGCAGGTTGGCCGGGCGGTCCAGGCTGACATGGAAGTCGGCAAAGTCCTCCTCTGCCAGCGGATAGTCGGCGTAGAGCAGGCCGATTCCTTCGGCCACCGGGCGAATCCCGCTGCGCACGTGCGTGACGAAAGCGCCCGTACGCAGATAAATCCCGGGCCCTTCCATGCGAAGCTGCAGCTCCGCGGGAGATAGAGAGGATAAATTCAAGTTCAGGCGCGCTCGACCAGGGCAAGCGCATGCATGTCGGACACGGTCATCTCGATTTCTTGCAGCAAATCGTCGCTTGGCTCACATTGCCATTCCTTGGCAAAACGTTGCGCCAAAGATAGCACATCGGCGGGCGCCTGTTGCAGCGCCTGCAGGATGTGTGCAGCACTGTCGTCGAGAATGTGCAGATCACCGGACAACTCGTTGTAGACAACGAGTTCACCGTCCCAGAATTTCAGATGGAGCGAGTTGCCCCCGGCAGCGCGCCAACAACTCATTATGGAAAAAGGAAGGCGATCACAAGAGCCGGAACGCTGAACGCGTTCTCGACGCTTCAAAGTGGATCAATTTTGATGAAGGTGCTTTGGATATAGCTAACGACTTGTTCGGCGTTCCACTGCTTGCCTGCGGTCGGTGTGAAATAGCCCGTCAGCTGAAGCTCGTTCCACATCGCCTGCAGGCGGGATGTATCGAGAAACGGGCTCCGACCGGTGGTGTAGTTCAGGTAGCCGGCGACGAGGTGCATGGCCAGGTTATGCTTGTCGTCCTTCGTGTACAGTACGTCGCGCATGGTCATGTCGTAAAGCGGCGACGACGACGACGACACCGTGAACACGCTCCTGAATAGCAACGTGTCCTTGCTGAGACCCGGCCATTTGTGGTTTTTCCAAAAGCCTGGCGAACGGCCTTCGCAAACCGTGTCCTGATGATGGTTGCTCAGGTTCCCGGAAAGGGATCCTGAGGGGCTCTTGCAGACGGTGGCCAGCACCGGACGGCTCGTGAGGGTGGCAATTATCCCCGATGCGGCCAGCCCCGACCGCGCAAAACGCCGACGGCCAGCATTCTCCGGCCCCTTTTCGGAAAGGCCGGAAACTTTCTTGTCGTCACTATTTTCGTTTTGCTGACCGTTCGGGGTCATTTGACGCTCCACTGCACATAGGTTATCGATGGCGACCGAAGTGTTGAGTCACGCAGGTTATTAGCAAAAGCTGTTCCATGCGAAACTCACGCTAAGTTTATCTATATAAATCAATGCCTTGCTGAGATTAATCAACGAATCTTATTTTCCCGCAACAGAAAGCAGTTGCAGGTGTAAAAATTTTCGACATTCGGGTAGCAGCGCGTCGACCAGGATTTCACGGACTCTGCTTGCCGTCGATCCGCCGAAGTTTCATTATAGTCTGCACAATGATTCCCCTGTGCCAGATTTGCGCTTACATGAAACTCTTCCGCCCTGGCCCTGCATACCTGTCACTGTTATTAACGGCATTTCTCCCGCATGCTGCAGCGGATGACCTCCCCAGAACGATTGCCCGTCTCAAACCTTCCATCGTCGGCATAGCGACCTTGAAAACCGGACGGACGCCGCCCATTCACTTTATTGGAACGGGCTTCGTGGTGGGCGACGGTACGACGGTCATCACCAATGCGCACGTCATCAAACAGCCCGGGGTCGATGACGGAAGCGAACAGCTTGGGGTCCTTTCCGGAAGCAACCAGGCTGCAAACCTCCGGTCCGTCACCGTGATCAATACCGACACTGAACGCGACCTCGCGCAACTCCGGATTTCCGGCCCGCCTCTGCCACCGCTCAAACTCGGCAATTCTGATGCCGTGCTCGAAGGTCATTCACTCGTGTTCACCGGTTTTCCATTGGGCATGGTGCTTGGCTTTCACCACGTCACGCATCGCGCGCTGGTGGCAGCAATCACGCCTGTTGCGGATCCGGCGCCAACGGCGCAAGCGCTGAATCCGAAGATGATTGCGCAAATACGCAAGGCGCCGTACCACGTATTCCAGCTCGATGGGACCGCGTACCCGGGAAGCAGCGGTAGCCCGCTCTACGATCCCGCAACGGGCGAAGTGCTGGGAATCGTCAACAAAGTAGTCGTAAAAGGGACGAAAGAATCCGTCCTCACCCAGCCGAGCGGCATTACTTACGCGATCCCCACCCGGTATATCCGGGAGCTGATGGACAGGCAGCCGCCAGCGCCGCCCGCCCGATGAAGATTAGAAGAAGCTTTCCGGAATGATGAGAACATCGCCAGGACGCACTGGCGTATTGGCAGAGATGTCACCTTTCTTGAGCAGGTCGTCCAGGCGCACGGCGATTTTTTGCTGCTTCCCGTCCACATTGCGCACGATACTCGCTCGATTTCCCGCGGCAAACTCGGCCAATCCGCCGACGGCGATCAGCACATCCATCACTGACATTCCCTGGCGATAAGGCAAGGCTTGCGGCTTGGCAGCCTGTCCGACTACGCGAATCTGTTCAGAGTACGGACCGACAAAGCCGGTAACGATGACCGTCACAACGGGTTGCTGCAGGAACTTTCCCAGCACCTGCTCGATATCCCTGGCCAACTGGGTCGTCGTTTTGCCGCTTGCCGGCAAGTCCTCGACCAGCGGCGTGCTGATCTTGCCGTCAGGGCGGACCGGTACGACCTGAGAGACTTCCGGATTGCGCCAGACGTTGATGCTAATGGTGTCCCCGGGTCCGATCAGGTACTCATGCTTCGGTTCCGGTGCGCCGGCATCGGCCGTCACGCTGCCATCCGTCGCGCAGGCGCTCAACGCCAAGGCGATACCTGCCAGAGCGAGACGCCCGGCCTTTCTCATGCTTTCGATGCCCATCATGTTCACGTTGCCCCCTTTTTTATTTCGCAGTCGTCCTGACGGATTCCCAGATGCACAGGAAGTTACCGTGCATAACGGCCAAGCGATTGCCGGCATGCACTTTGTCCGCAATATCTTCAGCCCTTTGCGCGCTGTCAAGCAGACACCATGTTTACCACAGGTAACGAAACCTTGCTAAATTATAATGACTTGAACCAATAATAGGTATAATCACTTGACGGTGGGACACTAATAATGGGTTCGTCAAGTCCGTATCGGTATGAGGGAGGCTTTACAGGATGGAGCAGCTTGTAACCCAATTATTTTCCACCCTGAAGGGCATCTGGAAATACCGCTGGTATTCCATGGTCGTATCCTGGCTGGTCGTCCTCGTCGGCTTTTCCGTCGTCTACACGCTCCGCGATAACTATCAAGCGTCAGCGCGCGTATTTGTAGATACGCAATCGATCCTCAAACCATTGCTCTCCGGAATGACCACCATTCCCGATGTCGAGCAACAGGTCTCCATCATGAGCAAGACCCTGCTGAGCCGACCGAACGTCGAGCGCGTGATGCGGATGGTCGACCTCGACGTCAATGCCAAGTCGGTGCATGAAAAGGAAGCATTCGTCGCGGCGCTGATGTCGCAAATCAAGATTACCGGCACCGCCAGCCACGACATTTATTCGATTACCTACAGCAATGCGAACCCAAAGCTCGCGAAGAACGTGGTGGAGTCGCTGCTGACGATCTTCATCGAGGGAAGCTTCGGGGACAAGAAGCAGGATTCAGCGAATGCCGTTCGCTTTATCGATGAGCAGATCAAACAGTATGAAGAAAAGCTGGTCAGCGCCGAAAACGCGATCAAGGAATTCAAGCTGAAGAACGGCGCACTGGTGCCGGGCCGGGAGGGCGATTTCGGCGGCCGCCTCATGCAGGCGGAAGATCAGCTTAGTCAGGCTCGACTCGAATTGATGGAAGCCGAGCAAGCGCGCAATTCAATCAAGAGTCAAATTGCGCATGAGCAACCAACGATGGAAAGCAGCGCCGCGCCAACTCCCGCACCGGCCAGCAATCCCGAACTTGATGCACGAATCGAAGCCCTGAACAAGACGCTGGATGGCTACCGCCTGCAGTTCACCGACCAGCATCCTGATGTCATTGCCACGAAGCGCCTGATCGCACAGCTGGAAGCACGCAAGGCGCAGGAAGCAAAAGCCCCGACGACGAGTACAACCATCGGACGAAATTACAGCCCCGTCCTTCAGCAACTCAAGGTTGCCTTGTCGGATGCGGAAGCACGTGTCGCATCAATGCGGACACGCGTCGAAGAATACAGCGCTCGCGTCACCAAGCTGCGCACCTTGAAGACCGCCGTTCCGGAAATGGAAGCGCAGTTCACGCAGCTTAACCGCGACTATGAAGTGAACAAGGCCAACTACGAAAAGCTGGTCGCAAGCCGCGACGCCGCAAAATTGTCGGGAGATTTGAGCGCGACAACGGAAATGATTGCGTTCCGCATCATTGACCCGCCGACGGTGCCGCTGAAGCCGACAGGTCCCAACCGGCCTCGCCTGTTTGCCATCGTATTCGTCGGCGCGCTCATCGCTGGTCTGGCTGTGGGCTTTCTCCTGACGCAGATTCGCCCCACTTTTGTCAGTCTCGCCCACCTGCGGGAAGTCACCGGGCTGCCGGTGTTGGGGAGCGTGTCCATGAGCTGGACCGAAGCGGAAAAGAGACGCCACAAAAAGAGCCTGTATGCGCTGACGGCTTCATTCGCAGGCATGCTGGTCTTGTCGGGCGGCGCGTTCGGCCTGCTACTCCTCAAGTCATAGTGCGCGGCCGGTTGGCGGACGCATAAGGAAATCGTTAATTGCTAAGCAGGGGCCGCGCCGGAAGCGCGGCCTGTTCACTCTCCAGGAGGCAGTGTGGGAATCATCGAAAAAGCGGCAGGCAAACTGGCACAGGTAGGTTCCGCACGCACTGCGCCGCGGCCGGCCGCCAAGGAAGATGCTCCGCCAACGGTGGACGTTTCACCCGCTGCCTTTATTGACACCAAAGTGCAGTCAAAGAAGATCGATCTGAATCTCGCGCGGCTGCAGGAACTCGGCATGATCACGCCCGATGGCCCACGTACCGGTGTGGCCGAAGAGTTCCGAGCAATCAAGCGCAGCCTGATCACGAACGTACTCGAACACAAGGCCGAATCGTCCCGCCCGAGCAACCTGATCATGGTCACAAGCGCTCTGCCGGGCGAAGGAAAGACCTATTGCTCGATCAACCTTGCCATCAGCATCGCAATGGAGTTTGACCACACCGTACTGCTCATCGATGCCGATGTCGCACGGCCGTCGGTCCCCCGGCAGCTGGGTATCGAAGTGGAGGCGGGCCTGATGGACGTCTTGCTCGAACCTGACCTTGATGTCGCGGATGTGATGCTGAAGACAAATATCGAGCGGCTTACCCTGCTGCCTGCAGGAACCCGTCATCGATATTCGACCGAGCTCCTTGCCAGCAAGGCGATGAACAAGTTCCTGCACGAGATCGCCCATCGCTACAACGACCGCATTGTCATCTTCGATTCGCCGCCACTGCTGCTGACCACGGAGTCCCGCGCCCTGGCCACGCGCATGGGCCAGATTGTCATGGTTGTCGAAGGCGAGAAAACGACCCAGTACTCGCTCAAGAATGCGCTGCGCCAGATCGAGACGTGCCCGAACATCAATCTGATTTACAACAAGGCCAAAGCGTTTCGGGGTTTGGATACCTATGGTTATTACTACAACTAAGAATCCGCAACCCGGCATCTTCAGCAAGCCTTGCCTCCCTTTGGTAACAGCGGTTACGGGGGCCGCCATCCTGGCGTCTCCGGTTGCCGCTGCAATCGATTGGCGGGTCGAGCCTTTGCTCACGCTTCGTGAAACATATACGGACAACGTACGGCTGGCGCGTCAGGGTTTGGAAGAAAGCGATTTCGTAACCGACATCTCGCCTGGGCTGTCGATCATCGGAAAAGGGCCGAACCTGAAACTGAAGGCGCGCTACACATACCAGTATCTGAACTACGCGAACGACAACAAGGGCGACAGCAGCTTCCACAAGCTGGACGGTTCCACACAGATCAACCTGATCAGGGACCTGCTATATCTGGACGGTACGGCGTCCATCGGCCAGCAGGATGTCGACCTGTTCGGCCCCAGCACGATCACCAGCGGGAATTACACGGTCAACCCGAACCGGACGAACGTCCGGACCGCCACGCTCAGTCCGTACCTGCAACACCGGTTCCGTGGCATTGCGACGGGCGAGCTGCGCTATACGAAGTCACATGTCAGCACCAGTTCGCAGGCACTCACCAGCAGCGATATCGACGCATTGACGCTCAGCGTCACGAGCGATCCCTCGGCCCGGACGCTGGCATGGGGCCTGCGTCACGACGCTCGCCGGACTGAACGGCCCAACACCAATTCCGTTGACTCGAAAACCACCACGGCCGATGCGCGCTTCATGGTGACGCCGCAGTTCTACCTGACCGCCGCCGGTGGCCATGAAAAATTCGATTACATCGTCGCGCCTGGCGAGCCGGAACCGCAGGGCACGTTCTACTCCGGCGGATTCTCCTGGCGCCCGACGGAACGCACCAGTCTTGCCTGGAGCGTGGGCAAGCATTTTTACGGTACGACGTTCATGCTCAATTCGAGCGTACGCAGCCGCCATACGCTCTGGCAGGTAACGTACGATGAAAGTGTCACCAACTCGCCGGCGCAGATTGCGCTGAATTCGACAGGCAGTACGGCGGATTTCCTCGACCAGCTGTTTCAAACCAGCATTTCGGACCCGGTACTGCGACAGCAGGCGGTCGAGCGGTTCATCGCCACCAATGGCCTTCCCTCCTCGCTGAACCGGACGATCAACTACCTCACCACGCAGTTTTACCTGCAGAAGGCCTTGCGTGCATCGGTTGCCATCACCGGGGCGAAGAATTCCGTGATCTTTACGCTTTCGAACACCGCCAGAACGGCCCAGTCGCTCGACACCGGCGCCGTTACCTCTGGCGACACGCGTCAGCACGGCGCCTCGGCGCTTTGGAACTGGCGGTTCTCCGGGCGGACGAGTGCAAACTTCAGTGCCGACCACGTACGGAAGAAACTACAGGCCACCAATCGCGAAGAGCGATTGACGACCTACCGGATCGGTCTTGCGCGCCAGTTCCAGCCCAGGCTGAGCGGCGTGCTGGAACTGAGGCATGCCGAATCTGCATCAGATACCAGCTTTAGCAGTTACCAGGAAAACGCGGTTTCGGCGTTTGTCTCGATGCAATTCTAGTGGAGCCCGTTGTCAGATGTACGAATCCTATTACGGCCTCGCGGCCAAGCCGTTCCAGCTGAAGCCAGACCCGCGGTTCTTCTTCGGCAGCCGGAACCACAAGCGCGCGATGGCCTATCTCCAGTATGGCCTGTCGCAAGGGGAAGGCTTCATCGTCATCACCGGCGAAGTCGGCGCTGGCAAGACAACGCTCGTACGCAACCTGTTCCAGGAACTCGATTCCGAGAAAATCGTCGCCGCGCAAATCGTCAACACGCACCTGTCCTCGGAAGACACGCTGAAGATGGTGGCGTCGGCGTTTGGCATTCCACTGGAGGATGCGAGTAAGGCCGTGCTGCTGACGCGCATCGAAAAGTTCCTCCGCTCCATCGACGATCAGGGCAAGCGTGCACTGCTGGTAGTCGACGAGGCACAGAACCTGAATTCGCAGACCATCGAGGAATTGCGGATGCTGTCGAATTTCCAGACCAATGACAACTGCCTGCTGCAGACCTTCCTGCTTGGCCAGCCGGAGTTCCGCAAGACACTGATGAGCCCGGACATGCTGCAGCTGCGGCAGCGCGTGATCGCAACCTATCACCTCGGCCCCATGGACGCGGACGAGACGCGTACTTACATCGAACATCGGCTGCACACTGTGGGCTGGACAAACGATCCGCAGCTGCAGGACGACGCCTTCTCCGCCATCCATGAATACACCGGCGGCATCCCGCGCAAGATCAACACTCTGTGCGACCGCCTGTTCCTGATGGGCTACCTCGAAGAAATCCATGCCTTCGACCGGACCCATGTCGATTCCGTCATCAAGGACATCCAGCAGGAATTCGACCAGTCGCCAATGGCTGCCATCCCTGAGACGACGCCCACACCGATGCTGGCACCTGTCTTCGACCCGAATACCCAGAGCCTGGAATACATGAACGAGCGCCTCGCTCGCATTGAGCGCGCCATTCAGTCCATGATCGACGCCCTGACCAAATTGCTGTTTTCTTCAAAGATCAAAGTTCCGGAAGAACCGAATCCATGACATCCACCACAGCCAGCCCCTCCGTCCAACGGAGCATCCTCTGTGTCGTCGGCGCCCGCCCCAATTTCATGAAGATGGCGCCGATCATCACGGCGCTCAACGCATTGCGCACCAAGCCCGCCGTCCGCCTTCTGCACACCGGCCAGCATTACGACGTGGCGATGAACCACCAGTATTTCGAGGCGCTCGGCATCCCGTCGCCGGACATTAACCTCGAAGTCGGCTCCGGGACGCAGACCGTGCAGACCGCGGACATCATGCGCAAGTTCGAACCGGTGCTGGATGATCTGAAGCCGTCCACGGTGCTCGTGGTGGGCGACGTCAATTCGACGATTGCCTGCGCGCTTGTGGCGGCAAAAAAAGGAGTGCCGGTGATCCACGTCGAGGCCGGCCTGCGCAGTTTCGACCGTGCGATGCCTGAAGAGGTGAACCGTGTCCTGACCGACCAGATTTCCGATCTCCTGTTTACGACCGAAGAGAGCGGACGGGAGAATCTGCTGCGTGAAGGCATTGCAGACGAACGCATCCATTTCGTCGGCAACGTCATGATCGATACGCTGCGCAACAACCTCACGCGCGCGATCCCGGTCTCAACGATCGTGGCTGACGCCGGCCGTCCGGATTTCCTGGAAGGCCACACGCACCACGCATTGCTTACCTTGCACCGTCCGTCCAACGTTGACGATCCCGCGGTCCTGCGTCCGCTGCTGGAAACCGCAGTGCGCGTCAGCGAACGCCTGCCGCTGATTTTCCCGGTGCATCCCCGCACGCGCGGCGTGATCGAAAAATCCGGCCTGCGCGAGCTGCTTGAGACACCGCGCATCCTGATGTTGCCGCCGATGGGTTATCTCGAGATGCTCGGCCTGATGCAAGGGGCACGCGTCGTGCTGACCGACTCGGGCGGCGTGCAGGAAGAAACAACCGCGCTCGGCGTGCCTTGCATCACGCTTCGCAACAACACCGAACGCCCGATCACGGTGCATGAAGGGACGAACACCATCGCGGGCACGGATCCCGAAACCATCATGCAGGTGTTCGAAGACATCATGCGTTCGGGCGGCAAGTCGGGACGCATTCCGGAGTACTGGGACGGCAATGCCGCCGTCCGCATCGCCGAGACCATCGAAAGATGGATGGACAACGGCTTCCAGTGCTGACATCAACTTTTTTCGGCAATACGAGCATGACTGCGACCACGATCCATAATGCGATGACCATCGACGTGGAAGATTATTTCCAGGTGTCGGCGTTCGCCCCGCATATTCCGAAAGAGAGTTGGCCAACGCTGCCCTGCCGGGTGGAAGCAAACATTGAGCGCATTCTCGGCATGCTCGACGCCCAGGGAATCAAAGCGACGTTCTTTACGTTGGGCTGGATAGCCGAGCGCTATCCTGCGATGGTGCGCCAGATCGTCGACCATGGTCATGAACTGGCCAGTCATGGCTACGGACACGAGCGCGCGTCGGACCTGACAGAGCAGCAGTTCCGCGACGACATTGGCCGAAGCAAGCGGATTCTGGAAGACATCAGCGGACACGAGGTCAAGGGCTATCGCGCACCCAGCTTTTCCATCGGCACGAACAACCTGTGGGCGCTCGACGTCCTGCATAGCGAAGGTTATCGCTACAGTTCGAGCATCTACCCGGTCCGGCACGACCATTATGGCATGCCGGACGCGCCGCGCTTTGCCTTTTATCCCAAGAGCGAGGATGGCTTGCTTGAACTGCCCATTACGACAGTCCGGCTGATGAACCGTAACCTCCCGGCGGGCGGAGGCGGATATTTCCGCTTCTTCCCCTATGCCTTGTCACGCTGGCTGATGCAGCAAGTCAACCAGCGCGACGGCCAGCCCGCGATCTTCTATTTCCACCCATGGGAAATCGATACCGGCCAGCCGCGGCAGAAGAATATCGGCTTGAAGACGCGTTTCCGGCATTACGTCAACCTGCACCGCATGGAAACGCGCCTGAAGGCACTTACCCGCGACTTCAAATGGGGTCGCATGGATCATATTTTCCTGACGAAACAATGAATTCGATTATCGAAGCCGCGGTAGAGCGGCGGAACGCGCCAGCGGCCTTGGCGCCGGTGGTCAAGACGATGGGACCGGGAGAGACGGCTCGCTGGGACGCTTTTGTGCAGGAATGCCCGGAAGCGACCTTCTTCCACCGTGCCGGATGGCAGTCCGTGATCGAGCGCGCCTTCGGCCACAAGACCTGGTTCCTGTATGCCGAAGCGGACGGAAAGATCCAGGGCGTGGTGTGCCTGGCCGAGGTCAAGAGCCGCCTGTTCGGCCATTCGTTGAGTTCCCTTCCCTTTTGCGTCTATGGCGGCGTCGCCGCCAACACAGAGGCTGCGCGCGAAGCACTGGACAAGGCAGCGCAGGAACTCGCGCGCAAGCTGAACGTCGGGCAGCTCGAATACCGCAACCTGCAACCCCGCCACCCTGACTGGCCGAGCAAGTCGCTGTACGTCACCTTCCGCAAGGAGATCCTGCCGGACGTCGAGCAGAACATGCTTGCCATTCCCAAGAAACAGCGGGCCATGGTGCGCAAGGGGATCAAGGCCGAACTGCAGAGCGAGATCGACAGCGACGTCGAGCGCTTCTTCCGCGCCTATTCCACCAGCGTCCATCGCCTTGGTACCCCCGTCTTCTCGAAGCGCTACTTCAGCATCCTGATGGAGACCTTCGGCAAGGACTGCGAAATCCAGACCATCACGAAGGAAGGCCGCATCATCAGCAGCGTCATGAGCTTTTACTTCCGTGACGAGGTACTGCCCTACTACGGTGGCGGCATGCCGGAAGCGCGCGATGTGGCGGGCAACGATTTCATGTATTGGGAACTGTTGCGCCGGGCGTGCGAAAAGGGCTACAAGGTATTCGACTTCGGCCGCAGCAAGGTGGGCACCGGTGCATTCGACTTCAAGAAGAACTGGGGCTTTGTTCCGCAGCCCTTGCATTACGAGTACCAGCTGGTTCGTTCGCAGAACGTGCCGGACAACAATCCGCTCAGCCCGAAGTTCCAGCTGTTCATCAAGATCTGGCAACGCATGCCGCTGCCCTTGGCCAATGTGTTAGGGCCGCATATCGTCAAGAGCCTGGGATAAACGCGTGGAACATCTCCTTTACCTGGTACACCGCATTCCCTATCCGCCAAACAAGGGCGACAAGATCCGTTCGTACCATCTGTTGCGCTATCTGGCAGATCGATATCACGTGCATCTCGGCACGTTCGTCGATGATGCCAACGACTGGCAATACGTGGATACGGTAAAGCAGATGTGCGCCAGCACGCACTTCGCTGCGCTCGACCCGTTTAAATCGCGCGTGCGTAGTCTTGGTGCATTGGCGACGAACGGCGTGCTGAGCGTGGACTATTACCGCAACGCCGGCCTGCAGGAATGGGTGTCGCGCACGATGCGCGAACAGGGCATCGGTCGTGTGCTGGTGTTTTCCTCTCCCATGGCGCAATACGTAATGGATTACCCGCAGGCGCGGCGCGTCATCGATTTCGTGGATATCGATTCGGACAAGTGGCGGCAGTACGCCGAGAAGAAACGCTGGCCGATGAGCTGGCTGTACGGCCATGAAGCGCGCCAGTTGCTCGCCTACGAGCGCCACGTGGCACAGCATTTCGACGCGTCGCTGTTCGTCTCCGAGCCGGAAGCGGACATGTTCAAGGGGCTGGCGCCGGAAAGCCGTGCGCGCATCGGCTTTTTCAGCAACGGCGTCGACACCGATTACTTCGCCCCGTCCGGTGGACTCGTCAATCCCTACACGGACGGTAAGCCGGCCATCGTCTTTACCGGGGCGATGGATTACTGGCCGAACGTCGACGCGGTGCAGTGGTTTGCCGACGAGATTTTTCCGACGGTGTTACGGGCGCGCGCCGATGCGCAGTTCTACATCGTCGGCGCACGGCCGTCGGCCCAGGTGCAGGCGCTTGCCTCCCGGCCGGGCGTGCACGTGACCGGTACTGTCCCCGATGTCCGTCCGTACATTGCCCATGCCAGCGTCGCCGTCGCGCCGCTGCGCATCGCCCGCGGCATCCAGAACAAGGTGCTGGAGGCAATGGCCATGGCGCGGCCGGTAGTGGTTTCTCCCCAGGCGCTGGAAGGCATTGCCGCGGAGCCGGGACGCGATATCGTGCTGGCATCCGAACCCATTCAGTTCGCCGACGCAGTCGTCACGCTGTTGCAACAACCTGGCAACGAGATCGGCGTGCGCGCCCGCGAAAAGGTTATTGCGCAGTACGGATGGACGAGCAATCTGTCGTGCATCGACGCGCTACTGGATCCGGTCCTGCGGACACCGTCCGCGGCGATAGCAGCCCATTCATAACGCGAACAGATCCAGAATATGCTCGTGACAACGACAAGAACCGGTGCTTTCGACAGCTGGAAAACCTGCATCATCTTCATTGCGGTTCTCGCGCCGTTCCTGATTTATTTCTCGACGCTGCGTTCCATCATCGGCATCTGGAACAGCTCCGAAACCTTTGTGCACGGCTATATCATCCTCCCGCTTTCGCTATGGATGATCTGGAAACGCAGGCATTCCTTGCCGATGGAATCGGCTGCACCTTTCCGACCGGGGATGCTGCTGCTGCTCGCCTGCGGATTCGGTTGGCTCCTGGCGGAGCTTGCGGCGGTGCAGGTGGTACAGCAATACGCCTTCGTCGCCATGCTCCCACTCGTCGTGCTGACCCTCCTTGGTCCGGCAGTCTTCCGGGCAATGGCCTTCCCGTTGCTGTTCCTGTTGCTGGCGGTGCCGTTCGGCGAATCGCTGATCGATCCGCTAATCAATGTCACGGCGGACTTTACCGTGGCCGCCCTGCAGGCCACCGGCATTCCGGTCCTGAGGAACGGAACGCAATTCGAGATTCCCTCCGGGAGCTGGTCCGTTGTCGAGGCATGCAGCGGCGTACGCTACCTGATTGCCTCCGTCACACTAGGCTGCCTGTACGCCTACCTGACCTATCGCTCGCGCGTACGGCAAGCGGTATTCATCCTGATATCCATCGTCGTGCCAATCATCGCGAACGGGCTGCGCGCATACATGATTGTCATGATCGGACACCTGAGCGGGATGGAACTGGCGGTCGGCGTTGACCACTTGATCTATGGCTGGCTGTTCTTCGGACTCGTCATGTTTATCATGCTCTGGCTGGGGAGCTTCTGGCGCGAAGACCTGGACCAACCGGCCACGCACCCAGGCATGCACGTTCCCCGAGCAGCGGTGGCGCAAGTGTCGCCCACATCGTTCCTGATCGCCGCCGTCGGCACGATTGCCTGCCTTGCGATCTGGCCGCTTTATTCTCTCTATATCGAACGTGCCAATTACAATCCGGCGCCGGCCAGTCTGAGCGAATTCAAGAGTCGCTGGCAGGAAGCCGCGCCCTTCACGGACTGGAAGCCAGGCTTTACGCCAGCCAACGCCGAACTGTTCCGGCTCTACACGCGCGACGCCCTGAATGTCGGCATTTTTGTCGGGTTCTACCGCAACCAGCACGACGGCTCCAAGCTCATCAGCTCCTCGAATCTTTACGTAGAGCGAAAGAGCCGCACATGGCAAAAGACGAGCGCTTCCACCCATGTCGTCACGCTTGCAGACCGCACGTTCACGGTACGTGAAGCCACGCTCCGCGGCACTTCCGGCCCCATGCTGGTCTGGCATTGGTACTGGATCGACGGGCGTTTCACCGCCAACGACTATGCCGGCAAGTTGTTGCAGGCAAAGGAAGAATTCCTGCTGCGCGGCGACGACGGGGCAAGCGTGCTGGTATTCGCGCCTTTTGCTGCGAACCCGAATGAGGCGCGGACGGCCATGCAGCAATTCCTCGCCGACAATCTCGCATCGCTTGAAGCGACCCTGGCGGGCAATCAACAATCCTCACACGGGCAGACGCGATGAGTACACTTCCACTCGTCGTCCACCTGATTTACCGACTGGATTTCGGCGGACTGGAAACGCTGGTCGTCGAATGCGTCAATCGCATGCCTGCCGACAAATACCGGCACGCCATCGTCTGCCTTACGGACTACACGGACTTCGCGAACAAGATCACAAAACCCGGGGTCGAGATCTACGCCCTGCACAAACCACCCGGTCTCGGCTTGGGAACGCACCTCGCGATATGGAAGTTGCTGCGCCGCTTGCAGCCGACAGTTCTCCATACCTATAACCTGTCGACAATCGAGTACACGCCGGCGGCCATGCTTGCGGGAGTACCGGTAAGGGTGCATGCCGAGCACGGCCGCGAGGCGACCGACCCGGACGGCAAGAACCGGAAGCACAACATGCTTCGCCGCATGATGATTCCGTTCGTGGACGTTTTCGTCCCCGTCTCCGGTGATCTTCAGCGTTGGCTCACCAGGGAGATCGGCGTCCCGGACAAGAAGAACGTCCTTGTGAACAACGGTGTGGACACGGCGCGCTTCGCACCGAAGGTGAGCGATGTGTCATCGCCGACGCATCCCTTCTCCAAGGACAGTTTCGTCATTGGCACGGTCGGGCGGATTCAGGAAGTAAAAAACCAGCGCGCGCTGGTCGAGGCATTTATGCATTTGCTCGACTTGCTACCGTCCGAAAGACACCGACTCCGCCTGGCGATTGTCGGCGACGGCCCCTTGCTGCCGGCGCTGCGTCAACAGGTCAAGGACGCAGGCATCGCGGACCTCGTCTGGCTCCCCGGCGCCCGTACCGACATTCCAGAGATCATGCGCGGCTTCTCCGTCTTTGCCTTGCCTTCGATTGCAGAGGGGACTCCGGTCACGATTCTCGAAGCCATGTCGATCGGCCTGCCCATCGTCGCGACCCGCGTCGGCGGCATTCCGGAAGTCGTCGTCGACGGATCAGTTGGCGCACTTGTACCGCCCCGAGACCCGACGGCACTGGCCGCCGCATTGGCGACGTACGCCAATCAGCCCGGGCTGGTAGTCCACCACGGCGCCGCAGGGCGCAAGCGCGTCGAACAGGAATACAGTCTTGCCAGCATGCTTGCAGGATATACGCAGTTATACGACCGGCTTTGTGCCGCCAAAACCAAGATTGACGGAAGCTATACATCATGTGCGGAATAGTCGGCATCTTTGATACGCGCGGAGGCCGGGAAATCGACCGGCAGCTCCTCGTGCGCATGAACGAGACGCAATTCCACCGCGGCCCGGTGGAAGGGGGCGTGCATACGGAGCCGGGACTCGGCTTCGGTCATCGCCGCCTCTCGATCATCGACCTCTCTTCAGGGCATCAGCCGCTGTTCAACGAAGACCAGAGCGTCGTTGTCGTATTCAACGGTGAAATTTACAACTTCCAGGAACTGATGGAAGAACTGCTGAAACTCGGACACACGTTCAGCACACGATGCGACACGGAAGTCATCGTGCACGCATGGGAAGAATGGGGCGAAGCATGCGTGGGGCGTCTCCGCGGCATGTTTGCATTCACGATCTGGGACCGCCACAAAAAAACCTTGTTCGTTGCGCGAGACCGCCTGGGCATCAAGCCGTTGTATTACGCGCTGCTGCCCAACGGGTTCTTCATCTTCGGCTCCGAGTTGAAGTCGCTGATGGCCCACGCCAGCTTGTCACGGGAGGTCGATCCGCGCGCCGTCGAAGACTACTTCTCCTACGGCTATGTGCCTGAACCGAAGACCATCTTCAAGAGTGCGTTCAAGCTCTCCCCCGGCCATTCGATGACCTTACGGGTCGGCGAGCCGGAGCTTCGACAGAAAAAGTACTGGGATGTCCCGTTCAAGCCGCACGCCGCGTCTTCCGAGGAAGACATTCAGCAGGAGCTGATCGTCCGGTTGCGGGAGGCGGTGAAGAGCCACCTGATTGCGGACGTGCCGCTTGGCGGATTCCTGTCGGGCGGCGTCGATTCCAGCGCTGTCGTCGCCATGATGGCGGGGTTGTCGAACGAACCGGTGAATACATGCTCGATCGCCTTCAACGATCCCGCTTTCGATGAATCCGTGTACGCCAACAAGGTCGCAGCGCAATTCAAGACACGCCATCACGTCGAAACCGTCGACAACGACGATTACGGCCTGCTCGACACCTTGGCCGCCCTTTACGACGAGCCCTACGCGGACAGCTCTGCGATTCCGACCTACCGCGTGTGCGAACTGGCACGCAAGCGTGTGACGGTAGCGCTCTCCGGCGATGGCGGGGACGAGAATTTCGCAGGCTATCGGCGTTACCGCCTGTCTGTCGCCGAACAGCGCCTGCGCGACGTCGTTCCGTCCGGATTGCGCAAGCCTTTGTTCGGTTTTCTCGGCGCTTACTACCCGAAGGCCGACTGGGCGCCGCGCGTGTTCCGTGCGAAGACGACATTCGAGTCCCTTGCGCGTGACCTGGTAGATGGATACTTTCACGGTGTCTCGATCATGCCTGACCGCGTACGGGATCAACTGTTCAGCCAGAAATTCCGGCAAGACCTGCATGGCTATCAGGCGGTAGAAGTGCTGCGCAGCCACGCAGTCAACGCTCCAACCGACGATCCGCTGTCGATGATCCAGTATCTCGACCTGAAGACCTATCTCCCCGGCGACATCCTGACGAAGGTGGACCGGGCCAGCATGGCGCATGCACTGGAAGTACGCGTGCCGCTGCTCGACCATCAATTCGTGGAATGGGTGTCCGGCCTGCCATCGTCCATGAAGCTGCGTGGCGGCGAAGGCAAGTATATTTTCAAGAAATCGCTCGAAGCCCACCTGCCTGAAGACATCCTGTATCGCGCCAAAAAGGGTTTTTCGATTCCGCTCGCAAGCTGGTTCCGCGGTCCGCTCAGGCAAAGGGTGCGCGACGCATTGCTTGGGCCGACGCTTGCTGAAACCGGCATCTTCAACGCGGCGTTCCTCCGCGAGATGGTCGACCAGCACCAGTCGGGACGACGCGATTACAGCGCCCCGATCTGGACACTGCTCATGTTCGAAGCATTCCTGCGCAACGTACTCGGCACTTCCGCAACGACACAAGACACACGAGCGCCGCAATTCGCCTAACACTGAAGAACACACCGATGCGTATCCTGCACATTCTTGATCACTCGATACCTCTGCATAGCGGCTACACGTTTCGCACGCTGTCGATTTTGAAAGAGCAGCGGGCGCTGCAATGGGAAACCGCCCACATAACGAGCCAAAAGCAGGGGACCTATAAGGAAGCCGAAGAAAATGTCGATGACTGGCTTTTCTATCGCACGCCCCCGAAGTCGAGCCTGATGGCGAAACTGCCGGTGTTGAACCAGCTCGCCGTCATCGATGGCCTGACGCACCGGCTTCACGCCGTCGCAAAGTCGGTCAAGCCGGACATCCTTCACGCCCATTCACCCGCCTTGAATGCCGTCGCAGCACTGCGTGTCGGACGCAAGCTGGGGATCCCCGTTGTGTACGAAATACGCGCCTTCTGGGAAGACGCGGCGGTAGATCACGGCACCAGCCGTGAATGGGGAATCCGCTATCGCCTCACCCGTGCGCTGGAAAGCTATGCGATCAAGCGTGCCGATGCCGTGACCACGATTTGCGAGGGCCTGCGCGGCGATATTCTTGCACGCGGCGTGCCGGCGGAGAAAGTAACGGTCATTCCGAACGCTGTGAACATCGATGATTTCAGCACAGGCGAAACTGCGGATGCGCGTCTGGCTACGGATTTGGGCCTGCAGGGAAAGATCGTGCTCGGCTTCATCGGTTCCTTCTATGCCTACGAAGGACTGGATATCCTCTTGCGCGCCCTGCCAAAGATGCTCGCGCAGCAACCTGATATTCGTGTCCTGCTCGTGGGTGGCGGGCCGCAGGACAAGGAACTCAAGGCACTTGCCGAACAGTTGGGCGTTCAGGACAAGGTCATCTTCACGGGACGTGTGCCGCACGACCAGGTGCAGCGCTATTACAACCTGGTTGACGTCCTCGTTTACCCCCGGCTTCCGATGCGCCTGACCGAACTCGTCACGCCGCTCAAGCCACTTGAAGCCATGGCGCAGGGCAGGTTGCTGGTCGCGTCGAACGTCGGGGGACATCGCGAGCTGATCGAAGATGGAAAGACTGGCGTCCTGTTTGAAGCCGGCAATCCGGATGCGCTGGCAGCGAAGGTGCTGAATCTACTGACGACCCCCGAACGCTGGCCGCTGCTTCGCGCAGACGCGCGGCGATTTGTGGAAACGGAACGCAACTGGCCTGTCAGCGTCGCGCGATACAAGAACATTTATACCCGGCTCGCGGACAAGGAAGCGCAAAAGTGAACATTTCCGAATTGCGCATCGGCCTGGTTGGCCCCCTCCCCCCGCCGTCCGGAGGAATGGCAAATCAGACCCTGCAGCTGGCGAAACTCCTCCGCGCCGAAGGCGCCACCGTTGAGCTGATCCAGGTGAACCGTCCGTACCATCCCAAGTGGATCGGAAAGGTCAAAGGCGTAAGGGCGCTATTCCGCCTGTTCCCCTATCTTGTTTCACTATGGCAGTCCGCGCACAAGGTCGACGTGTATCACGTCATGGCCAACTCTGGCTGGTCCTGGCACTTGTTCGCAGCCCCGGCGATCTGGATCGCGCGAATGTCCGGCAAGCCGGTGGTGGTCAACTATCGGGGCGGCGAAGCCGGCGAATTCTTCGAGAAAGCATTTTCATGGGTAAAACCAAGCCTGGACCGGGCCGACGCCATTGTCGTGCCGTCCGGATTTCTTGAGGAAGTGTTTGAAAAGCGCGGTTACAGTCCGTGCATCGTGCCTAACATTATCGACCTCAGTCGCTTTTCGTCCGAGAAGAATACCGGCGCTGCGCTAACGCCAGAAGTTCCAACCATCCTCGTGGCGCGCAACCTCGAACCGATCTACGACAATGCCACGGCGCTTCGCGCATTCGAGATTGTGAGACGAACAATCCCCACGGCGCGGCTTGTCATTGCCGGTTCCGGCCCTGAACGGCAGGCGCTGGAACAGCTTGCAAGGGAGCTTGGTGTGAAGGACGCCGTATCGTTCGCTGGCCGCGTCGAGAACGAGCACATGCCCAACTTATATTACAGCGCGAACCTGATGGTGAATCCGAGCCTCGCTGACAACATGCCGATCTCGGTCCTCGAGTCGCTCGCAAGCGGGGTCCCGGTCGTCAGTACCGACGTCGGTGGTGTGCCGCATCTTGTGGAACATGGAAAAACTGCGCTGCTTTTCCCTCCCAAAGATCCGGCAGCAATGGCCTCGGCGATTCTTGCGGTACTTACGGATGCGGCCATGGCAAACAGGATGAAGAGTGCCGGCGTTGAATTGGTCAGCCAGTTCACGTGGCCGAAAGTGAAGGTCCGGCTATTGGCGGTGTACGAGCAGGTACTATCCGGACGCAAGGAACCCGTGGCGAACTACAAGTAAAGAAGGCTCCCGGAAAAATGAATGCATATACGTCGTTTGTCTCATCCGTCCTGTTTCCGCTGCATGAACGCGTAAAGGGACACTGCAGCATGCAGCTGCGGCGCCAGATGGAAGAAAGCCAGTGGTGGGATGCCGAGCGCTTGCGGACGCTCCAGCTAACGCGCTTGCGTCAACTCCTGACACATGCACAAGCCAAAGTCCCGTATTACCGCAGCCTGTTTTCCGAGATCGGGTTCAGGACGGAAGACCTCAAGTCACTGGAGGATCTCTCACGACTTCCCTTCCTCGACAAGGCAAAGATCCGCGCGAATATTGAGGCTTTGAAATCCGAAGATGCAAGGGACCTTGCAAGGTTCAACACGGGCGGTTCCAGCGGTGAACCTCTCATTTTCTATATCGGCAAAGAGCGCGTAAGTCACGATGTCGCGGCAAAATGGCGCGCGACACGTTGGTGGGACGTCGATATCGGCGATCCTGAAGTCGTCGTCTGGGGCTCGCCAATAGAACTAGGGGCGCAGGACAAGGTACGCGCGCTACGCGACAAGATGTTCAGGACGAGGCTTCTTCCTGCCTTTGAGATGTCCGAGCAAAAGCTCGACCGGTTTCTCGGGGAAATTCGCGCAACGCGGCCGAAAATGCTATTCGGCTATCCGTCGGCCCTATCCCATTTCGCCCGCCATGCGGAAGCGAAAGGGATGCGAATGGACAACCTGGGCATCAAAGTGGCGTTCGTCACCTCTGAGCGGCTGTATGACGATCAGCGCAGGCAAATCGCCAAGACGTTCAACTGCCATGTCGCCAATGGCTATGGCGGCCGTGATGCCGGCTTCATCGCTCATGCCTGCCCCGCCGGCAGCATGCACATCACTGCCGAAGACATTATTGTCGAGATCGTCAATGCCCAAGGCGAGCGAGTGCCCGCAGGAGAAGCGGGTGAAATTGTCGTCACGCACTTGGCCACGAAAGATTTTCCCTTCATTCGCTACCGTACAGGCGACGTCGGCGTGCTTGATGACAAGCCGTGCAGTTGCGGCCGGGGCCTGCCTGTACTGAAAGAAATCCAGGGCAGAAGCACTGACTTCCTCGTCGCCAAGAACGGCACCGTCATGCACGGCCTGGCCTTGATCTACATTCTGCGGGACTTGCCTCAAGTTCGGGCATTCAAGATCGTGCAGGAGAGCCTTGACCTGACCAGGGTACTTGTCGTGCCAGAAGGGCAGCTAAGCGAAGAATCGCTCAACAAGGTCGTTCAGGGTTTCAAAGCCAGATTGGGAGAAGACGTCCAGGTCGACATCGATGTTGTTCAACAGATTCCGCCCGAGAAATCAGGCAAGTATCGCTACGTCGTGAGCAAGCTCACGCGTCAATGAACCACCCAGAAAATGCGGCCGCTAGGACATGGTCGATCCAGGAAATGCAACCGAAAAGTCCGACGACATCATGACAATCCATGCGTGACTATCTGATCTTCGCCATCGTGTTCGGATCGCTACCGTTTGCATTAAAGCGTCCGGTCATCGGTCTGCTTGTGTACGTATGGATCAGTCTCATGAATCCACACCGGCTGGCCTATGGCTCAGCCTACGACTTTCCGTTTGCCGCGATCGTTGCGGCTGTGACCCTGATCAGTTTGTTCCTGACTTCTGAGCATAAGCGTCTGCCGTTCGCGCCCGCGATGGTTGCGATGGTACTTTTTCTTGCGTGGATGACCATGACGGGTTTTGCCGCATTCAATTCTTCGCTCGCCTGGCATGGATGGAACAATGTGGTAAAAACCGTTGTCATGGCATTGATTGCCATGCTCGTGATCAACCAGGAAAAGGATATTAAGGCACTGGCACTTGTGATGGCGCTCTCCCTTGGATTTTACGGACTCAAGGGTGGCATTTTTACGCTTACGTCGGGAGGCGGAAGCCGGGTCGTAGGTCCGGTCGGAACCTACATCAGTGACAACAATACGCTTGCACTCGGAATGATCGTGGCGCTTCCACTCATTTGGTACTTTCAGACTCTGGCCACCAATAAGTGGATTAGATCCGTCATTATCGGACTTACGTTGCTTACACTGATCGCAATCATCGGCTCATATTCACGTGGCGCGCTGTTAGGAGGGGTTGCAATGCTTTTCTTCCTTTGGTTGAAAAGCCGTCAAAAGCTCATGAGCAGTATTGCGATCATTATCGTCGCATTGGTCACGCTGAACTTCATGCCAGAGCAATGGTTTGAGCGTATGAATACCATCGACGATTATCAGCACGATGCATCGGCGATGGGCCGAATCAACGGCTGGCAGTTCGCGATCAATGTCGCCAGCGCCAACTTCATGGGCGGTGGATTCAATTCATTTACCCCCGAAATGTTTTACGTGTATGCCCCTGTTCCCACTGATTTTCACGTTGCGCACAGCATCTATTTCCAAGTGCTCGGCGATCATGGTTTTGTTGGATTGGCATTGTTCCTTCTCCTGATGTTCCTTGCGTGGCGCACAGGTTCCCGTGTCAAGAAGTATTGCAAGGAGAAGCCGGAACTCAAATGGGCCGCCGATCTGGCTATGATGTGCCAAGTGAGCCTCGTCGGTTATGCCGTCACAGGAGCCTTCCTGTCCATGCCCTACTACGACTTTTACTACTACGTCGTCGCACTCCTCGTGCTCTTGGAGAAGGTCATTAAGGACATCGCACCGAACAACGAAAATCAAAAAACTGTTGCATCACTGCCGGCGGTAAGAAAACGACGTCTTCGACGTGATTTTGTATGACCAAGCACTCCCCCCCGTCTCGTTTAACGTCACGCCTCATCCGCGCAATCGGAGACCAGATTGCTCCTCGCGGCAAGGAAGACGGCCGTCTATGTATCCTCAATTATCACCGGGTGCTTCAAGCAGCGGATCCAATGCTGGAATCCGAACCGGACGTCCAAGCATTTCGTTGGCAAATGGAGTTGCTGGCGGATTGCTTCAATGTTATGCCGCTGGCGGAGGCGCTGGAATGCCTGCAAAAGGAGCGAATGCCGCCGCGCGCCGTATGCATCTCGTTCGATGACGGATACCGATCGATTCACGACTTGGCACTGCCCATTCTGAAAGAATTCAAGCTCCCCGCAACCGTCTTTGTTACCACCGGCTACATTGACGGCGGCGTCATGTGGAACGATCAGATTATCAATGCAGTTCAGCACCTACCTTCCGGGCAGCTCGACTTGCGCGATATTGGGCTAGGCCTGCATTACGTTGACAGCGTCAATGATCGGCAAATGGCGATGAACAGATTGACGGCGCTATCCAAGTACCTGCGTCCGGCAGTAAGGGACGACCTAGCCCGAAAACTGAGGGATTTGGTTGGAAGCATACCGGCAAGCGCCCCCATGCTTACGCGGGAAATGATTTCCAATCTCGTGAATGACGGCATCGAGATTGGCGCCCACACAATCTCGCATCCGATACTGACCAACCTTGACGACGAGTCTGCTCGTCAAGAGATTTTCGGCAGCAAACACCACCTTGATTCGCTTACCGGGCGCCCCACGCGTCTCTTTGCCTACCCTAACGGAAAAGTGGGCGTAGATTTCGACGAGCGTCATGTTCGGATGGCTCAGGAAGCAGGATTTTCAGCAGCATTCACAACTGCCAGTGGGGCAGCAACGAACCGGCACCACCGGTTTAAGCTTCCACGCAGTCGTCCTTGGGATGCCACCCCTGCGCGCTTTGGTCTCCGCTTGTTACGATGGCTTGCGGGGTCAACATGATCGTTTCCGCAAACGGCTTTCAAGCCAAACCTAGATTGCATGCGAACCGGGCCGTGCGCAATGCGACGACTGCGCGTGCAATGCCTCGAAAAGTAGCTTACGGAAGGTCCTTCGTGCGTACCGGTTTCAAAACTGATTGCACTACGGCCGCCTCAACAAGATGAATAATTGTGCCTTACTTGTTGCCTTTCATTTTCCTCCGCAAGCGGAAAGCAGCGGCGTTCAGCGCATGGTGAGCTTTTCCCGATATCTGCGTGAGTTCGGATGGGAACCTTTGGTCCTGTCCGCAAGTGCAATTGCATATAGCGCCTGCAACGATGCTCAACTAGCGACTCTTCCGGCGCGCCTTAAGTTGAAGCGCGCATTCGCACTCGACACGAAAAGGCATCTCGGCATTTTGGGCCGTTACCCCGAGGCGTTGGCCTTACCGGACCGATGGATTTCATGGTGTCTGTTTGCTGTTCCGGTAGGCTTATGGATGATCCGTAAATATAAGCCGTCGGTCATTCTGTCAACTTATCCGATTCCGACAGCCCTGTTGATCGGTCTGGTGCTTCACCGGCTGACCGGATTGCCATGGGTAGCCGATTTTCGTGATCCGATGCTACAAGACGACTATCCGCCTACACATGCCCAGCGCCAGGTTTATCGATGGCTTGAACGTGAAGCCATTCATAGGTGTCAACGAGCGATCTTCACAACGTGCGGGACGCAGGAATTTTATCGGCAACGATATCCGGAATGCGTGCACGAGAAGTTTGTCGTAATTGAGAATGGATATGATGAGGATGCGTTCCGTGGGTTGCATCCAAGTGTGCACGCTGAACGGCCCGGCGACGCTAAGCTTCTTACTTTAGTGCACAGCGGTGCACTGTATGCCGCAGATCGAGACCCCTCGGCGTTCTTCAAAGCAATTTCATTGCTTAAGGCACGAAGAAAAGTTGATTCATTTTCGCTTCGCATCGTACTCCGTGGAACCGGCGATAGTCCGTACTTCCAGAGCATGGCGGACAAGTACGATGTTGCGGACATCGTCAAGGTAGAACGGACAGTACCTTATTACTCCGCCCTGCAGGAAATGCTCGATGCCGACGCCCTGCTCGTCTTCCAAGGCGCGACCGTCAATACCCAAGTACCCGCAAAGATCTATGAGTACTTTCGAGCGCGGAAACCGATTCTAGGTTTGGTCGATCCTGCTGGAGAAACCGCACGAGTGCTTGCGGGTGCGGGCTTCCGCCACCTCGCTGCGCTGAATGACGCGACTGCTATCTGCTCTATTCTTGACGATTTCCTTATGCAGGTTCGGCGGGGTACAGCCGATGTCGCCGGGGATGAGATGATTGCAGGAGCCTCTCGCAAGCATCGGGCGGCCGAACTCGCACAAGTCTTTGAACACGTGAGGATGGAAAGCAATGGCTAAGCCAGGCAAAACCAGCGTCACAAAGGGCGCCATCCTGACGGTTTCCATGCGATGGACCGACCGGCTCATCGGCTTCATAAGTACGCTGATTCTGGCGCGCCTTCTTGCGCCGGAAGACTTCGGCATTATCGCGATGGCTTCGCTGGTAGTGGGATTGGTTGATGCCTTTCTCGCCCTCGGCGTGCACGTGGCTCTGATTCAGAATAACAACGCCGATCAGGCGCATTACAACACTGCGTGGACTTTGCGCCTCGCTCAACTGAGTATTGCGGCAGCGCTTATCTTCCTGGCCGCGCCACATGCCGCCGTATACTTTAATGATCCCCGCATCATTCCCGTTCTTCGCTTTATGGCCGTGGGCATGCTACTGATGGGGATCGAAAACATAGGCATCGTTTCCTTCCAAAAGGAGATGCGCTTTGGAATGGACTTCCAATTCGCCTTCGTTAAGCGAATCGCCGCTTTCGTTATCACGATCACTGCGGCCTGGGTGCTGAAGAACTATTGGGCACTTGTCATAGGAAATCTTGCAGGAAGAGCTATTGGTGTTGTTCTTAGCTATCAGATGCATTCCATGCGACCCAGGTTCAGTCTTGAGAAAGTGAAGGAGATTTTTTCGTTCTCGCAATGGATGCTTGTCAGCAGCATTGCCGCCTACCTGAATCGCAGTCTAGACAACATGCTTGTAGGCCGACACGAAAACGCTACCGTCGTCGGCGGATACACCTTGGCCAACGAAATCTCTGCCATGCCTACGACTGAGGTGCTCGCGCCCTTGAACCGGGTGTTGTTCCCTGCGTTCGTCGAGGCGAAGAAGAATCTCGATGAGTTGAAGCGCCTGTATTTGCTGGCGCAAGGTGTTCAAAGCCTGATTGGGATGGCCGCCGGTGTCGGTCTCGCGCTTGTTGCTAACGAGGCCGTGGCCGTGCTGCTAGGAGACAAGTGGATGTTTGTCGTCCCCTTCGTTCAGATCCTTGCACTTGCATATGTGATCGAGTCGATTGCGACTAGCGCCGGTTATGTCCTCATCACTCTAGGAAGAGTGCGGAGCGCTGCGTTCGTCAGCCTGCTTCAGGTAGGTCTGTTTGCTGCAGGTGTCTTCCTGATCCTGACAGATATCGAAGCGTATCAGTTGGCTGTAGTCCGCGTTGCCGCTGTTCTAGCGGGGCTGATCGTCTCATTCTGGCTGCTTAAGCTGGCGTTGAGCAACATCAGCTTGATGGACATAATTCGCACTGTCATTCGACCGTTTTTGGCAACCGGAGCCATGGCTATGGCGGTTATTGCCATGGGCGAGGTGGTTCATGCAGGGCCGCTTGTTGAACTTTTCATCAAGATTGTCACGGGTGTCCTGAGCTATCCGCTTGCTATTCTTCTAATGTGGTATTTGGTAGGTCAGCCAGAGGGTGCGGAGTTGTACTTGCTGAACAAGGTGCGCTCGAGCCTGCCGTTTATGAGGCACACGTAGTGCCGCGAGTTGGCGACGAATCGCGTTTCGTTGACCGGACTCTGTGTTCATTAACGTGTGCACTCAGGAAGGAAGGCAAGGAATTGCATCTGCCCGGCATGTTCCCGCATATTTAACGGGTGTACAGGTGGCCCGGGACAACGGAGTTTTTGGAGTCCAAATGAGCAGAAGAGAGTCGTCGATATCGAATGCAAGGCCGACTGAGATCACGTCCGGCAGTCCAATGCTTGTAAGGCACGCGGCTGAAGTGGAACCTGATGTCAGCCTAAATTTTTCTATTGCGAAGGTAATCGCAATCTTTACGGTCGTTGCCGGCCATTGGTTTACGGGAACCGTTTTGTGGATTCCAGTGACGTTCGGCCTCTTCATTTTTGCGTTTTCGTCTGCCTACTTCACCGCCAGAGGATATGGAGCCAGAATTGACAGACAACAGTTCTGGCGCAAAAAGTTGGAGCGACTCGGGCTTCGCTACTGGGTGATTCTGTCGTTTCTTTCGCTACTTCTTATCGCCGCCGGCAAGCCGGTTTTGCACTGGCACTCATTGGTTCATTTTGCGGGACTGTCTGGCTTGCTGAATTGGTTTTCCATTCCTAACCGTAGCGCACTTGGTGCAGGTCTTTGGTTTTTTACGCTTCTCTTGCTGTTCTATTTTGCCTATCCACATCTTGCAAAGATCTGCGAGAAGAGGAGACGAGCCGGCTATGTTGTAGTCATTGTGTCCGGAGCCGCACTCATTCTCGACATGAATGTAAAGGTCGGCCATGAACTCTGGTTGACCGCGCTCGGGTTCGTGCTGGGCATCGGCTATGCACTGCATGAGCCCAACGTTAAACATAGAGAGGCGCTGATTTTGTCGGTAATTTTTTCTCTCTGCTTGCTGCTTGTAAATGTGCTTACAAATTTGAAGCAACTGAACCCGTTCCTGATTTTTGCAACTAGCATATCTCTTTCAGCATGGGTTTCGAAAGTGCCGCTTCCTGGGTGGCGTGTGGCGAAGAAGCTTGCCAAGATGGAGGACTATCTTCTGGAGATATTCCTTATCCATACGTACTTGTTTGTGCGCATATCAGGAAACACATATTTGGATTTTCTAACGTCTGTTGTGTTAATTGTTGTCGTTGCGATCGCGCTAAACCGTATCGTCATCCGTTTGTCGTCAGTTTAATTTGGACGCCAGAAGTCCTAGAACTCTTTTCGCCCATGTACTTCGGGGGGCGTCGAATTGAAACGGCCTGTAATGAGATTTGTGCGATCTCTTCGACATGAGGCTTCGAAAAATACGGCATGCAATATTATATTTGTAAGCAAGACGGGCATCGTTTAACACGTCCTCGCGTCGTGTAGAGGTTGGAGAGAACCATTCGTGCGAAGATTGGGTGCGCCTGCGGATTAGTGAGAGAATCGAAATGACTGAAATCATTAGTGAACGTATCGCAATATTGCGAATTTTGATGATCTGTGGCGTCGTGCTCTTGCACGTGCCGCCCTACGTTCCCCTTGCGGATGTCGGCTCAGGGAATTTCGATTTTCTCAAGGCGTTCTTTCAAAGTGCGGTTTTTCGTTGCACAGTTCCAGTTCTCACAGTGATATCTGGCTACCTTCTGTTCAGCGCGAATCTGGACCGTGCACCGCGAAAGCTCTTTGTCAAGAAATTCAATACGCTCGCAATACCCTTCCTGGTCTTTAATACGTCGTTGGCTGGAGTCGTCTATGTCATCCAGTCAAAGGTTAGCTTGCCAATCACGTATCAATTGGCTCCATTTGACTTAGGGGTAATGCTCGACGCTGCCTTTGGTTTGACCCAGTCTCCGCTCAACTATCCGTTGAACTTCATCCGAGACCTTTTCGTTTTGGCGATGCTGGCCCCGGCATTGGGCGTGATGTTGCGCCAGGCAGCCCTTCCCGGACTAGCGCTGGTTGCATTGATTTTTGGTCTTGATTTGGACAGTTATTTGCTGTTGCGATGGGATATGGCGGTATTGTTCTATGTCGGTGGAATGGCTGCGCTACAGAAATGGGATTTGTGCTGCCTTGATAAGTATGCGGTCGCTTTCCTAGCGCTCTTCGTCAGTCTATGCGTCATTGTTATCAAACTTAAGATTACAAATACGACCTTCCTTCGATTGGCCGCTCCTTTCCTGATTTGGCCCAGTGCCAGCCTACTGTATAACACTCGATCTGGTAGGTGGTTATCCAGCCTTAGCAAGTACAGTTATTTCATCTTCCTGGCACATGGCCTCATCTTGGTTATTACATGGATGGTGTATAAGAAGCTTCCTTTTGTACTTCCATATCCTTTCTATTGGATTCTAGCCCCCTTGATCACAGTTGTGATGCTCATAAATACACACCGTCTTGGCTATGTTCTTTTTCCAATAGCCTTTGCCTGGATGATAGGACAAAGGGTAGACCGCGAGAAAGGTGTTCGGGTGATACCTACATGAAGCAAATCGGTTGAAGGCCGGTAGGCTCGGCGTCGCTAACTACGGTTTGATATTCAACCCAAATGAATAACCGCGGTTTGAAATTGAGGATTGTCGCAAATGGCTCTTGAATTCGCTGTGCCAATAGAGTGCCTTGATCCGCTATAGATACGCTGATGCGACTCGCCGTCCGCTAAGGAGCGTGATGCGGCTGTTTAAATTTAGAATGTATCCCATTTAACTGCAAGACCCTAAAGGACTGCCAAGACATGCGGGCGACATGCGATCACGTCTTTTTCATGGACCCAATGAGGGGCATCCTCATGGCCCTCGGAGTACTGCTTCACTCTGCACAGGTATTCAACGCTGAAAAGAGCTGGCTAATTTACAGCGAGGCCTCAAGCACGATCGCCGAGCATTTGGTGATGGTCATCCATTTGTTTCGGATGCCCGCCTTTTTTATTGTTTCCGGCTTCTTCACATTACTGACATTGGGAAAGTACGGTCCGAAAGAGTTCCTGAAACTACGAATGGAAAGAGTTTTGGTTCCCCTAGTTGTAGTGGCACTTACCATCAATTCTCTGCAAGCCTGGATTTTGGCCGAAAGCGGTTGGAGGACATTTACACTGACACAATACCTTCTCGGCGGCCAGTGGATATCGCATCTTTGGTTCCTCGTCTACCTATTGGTCTTCTTTGTCCTTAGCTATTCATCTGCGCATCTGGCACGTTTCATTCCCCGGCGGGTATTGATCTCGTTACAGAGCCTTCTTATCACACTGCCGCTTTGGGTCGTATTACTGGTAATGCCGGTGTACTACCTGGCGTTGCTTACAGCCGCCAAATTGTTTCCGGCGTTGTATAGGCCATGGCTTGGTGTACTTTCGCTTTACGATCTGTTTTATTTTCTTCAGTTCTTTTGTTTTGGCATCGTTCTTTGCGCGTATCGGCCGCTCTTCAAAAGCTTTACAGAACTGTCGGTTACGAAGACGGGATTTCTGCTTGTTGTCTGGCTTTTCGCCTTCTTTTGCGCGGAGGGACTGGAATACGACATCATAAAGAAGATTGCGCAGTCATACTCCGCGATCTTGGTTGTATGGATTGGGTGCCATTTTGTCTTCAGTCTATTTAAGAAGTATGGCGACCGCCCTTCAACATTTTCGATGTTCACCGCGTCAGTCTCTTATACGGTGTACTTGTTCCATCATGTTCTCGTCATCGTATTTGGGCTTCTACTTATCCAGCTCAATATCGGTGGCACCCCAGGTCTCATTTTGCTTGCAAGTAGCGTTTTGCTTACAACCGTGTTAATCGACCTATTCGTTATATCGCGTTATAGTTTGGCCAGCTACTTATTCAATGGTGTCCGTGTTCGCGGGCGACCGTATTCGCATGTCATTTCTAAGCGCTCTGATAAGAGAAATTCAGAGAGTCAGAAGTCGTTGCCGCATAGGTAGCCCCATTCGAGTCTGCGCGTATCAAATAGAACCGCACAAAGTTTGGTCGTAGAGATGCAGGAATAGCGTGCGTCTAATTGGACCGCTTAGCTTGCATGGCGGCATTTAAGTTAAGTGCCGCGCAACGATAACCGGGCCGACGCTATTAACCTAACTACGGTCTTGCCTTCAATTTGACCTTCCGGGGTTGCCGACATTTACGCTCACCTGTGCCAGTTCTGCGTCTCCGGATGATTAAGCGTTGTTTTGAAGGTGCAATCGTTCAATATATAGCTGTTTGTGCTGGACTGTATCTGTCTGTTGGAAGCGTAGTTCCACGTAGCGTCAGGGGGCAGCACTTGCGGTGCCGCTCCCCATTACCTTATTTACCTTGCTAGTTTCTCGGCACAATGGCCCACTGTGGCTCACTTGAGTAATCGGGCTTTACGGACCGGTTAATGAAGGTGTTCCACGCGGTTTGAGCATTAGCAATTCCCGACGTCGCAGCTACGGCTAACGCCGGTTGCATGTTCGAAGGGTAACCCATCGTTGAGCTAGCGTAGCCCGTCATTTCACCTGCCTTCCATGGGTTTCGAGCGACGTTTCTGTCCTTGTCTTGTTGTGTGCGCCAATCGGCTTGCGCCTGGCTGCCACATGACTGATCTAAATACCTTGCCCCTGTTGAATTAATCATCTCTGTTCCGTCGGCGTTGCGCATTGTGGCGCGATAGGCTTCGCTGAACGTGGTGAACAATGGTGATGTCGTCGTCGGGCGGACCGTTAGGGTATACGTAGCTCCGTCAATCCAGCAGTAACCCGCTGCTGTCATCCGCCCGACTGGAAACTTAGCCTTCCATGTGAGCAAGGGCTTGGCGTCGGCAAAACCTAGTTCTAGCAGATAGCCCACACTCCACGTAAAGAAGTCGTCCATCCACGGCGCAAGGCCTGTATTTGCGCCAGAGGGCGTGGTGTAGGCCATCGGCGGAAATGCGAATTTTCCTGTACCGTCAATGACACCTAGCTGGTTGGGATTACCCGTGACATAAGTAGTATTGTAGAAGGCGAGATTGTATCCAACTCGGTCCACGAAATACTGCTTCATCGGATCACTGTCTGGGGTGATGTATGCAACCTGTCCAAGTGTTCTCAACGTCCACGCCTGCCCACGCACCTGATTCCAATGGCTTAGCCCTTTGCTGAAATCGCGGTAGTATGGGTTCGCCTGAACCATGTTCCAATTTGCCCAGAACTGCAGCTCTTCGAGGTAGTAATAGTCGCCTGTCACCACATAAGGGAGATAGGCAAACGACGGTTGATGGCTGCCATCAGGGTTGTAGTTGAACGGCGTGGTGCTGCAGTCGCCGCCGCATGCTGGAAACATCTCGCTCTTGCCGGTAGCGGGGTTCACCGCATCTCCGGCACGTCCCAGCAGGGTCATGTAGGGATAGTCAATGATGGATACAGGCCGATCGGTTCTCTTGTCGCGGTAATGGATCGGCCAGCTTCCTGCCAGGTCGCCCGTACCAAGGGTTACGTTCTTCGCGCGACGATCCATGCTCAGCAAGTACATCGCCGCCCACTGTGGAAGAGGACCAATATCGGGGCGGCCACCGGCCATCGGCATGGCGGGAGTAACGACGCCGGGCGCCATCGGTGCTGTATTCGCCGACAACCAGCGTTGATTCAGTTTGTCCAGCCCGAGCGAAGAAATGGCGATGCTGGTGTCGTAGTTGGGGACCGCCTTCGACGCAATCAGGTAAGAAGTGTTGTGCTTGACATGCACGTCCGGAGCGGAGCCCCACCAGAAAGTCTTGCGCCAGCGGGATTGGCGGAAGTGCGTAAGCGCAGCCTTGGTGTAGACGGGTTGGCCACCGACAAGGACTGTAGCATCGTAGGTAAAGTTCTGCGGTGCTGCTTCATAGGCCCAGTTGTTTTCGATCGTCACGTCCACCCTAGCCTTGTTGATCCCGCTGTAGGAACGGATGGCGAATCGCGCGGTAAGATGCGGATGCTCGGTGCCATCAGCCGCTCTGACGGGGGCGGATACGAGCCACTCGTTGGCGAGTGGTCCGGCAAGCCAGGTTGTGTATTTGCCCGCGCGGAGCAGTGCGTCGGCTGAGGCTGTATACGGCTTGCCTGCGATGGTCAGGTTGACGCTTGCCGTAAAGCCCGCATTGAGTAGTGCGGACGGCGAGGCATTTGCACTTTCCGATGCCGGAGTGGCGGTCCTGGACAAGGTGACGACTTCGGTTTTTCCTGGCTCCAGGTTGGAAAGCATCACCGAGAAAATGCCGTGCCGCAGGGAACCATCGGCGTGCCTTGCCTTCACATTCATTTGCTGCGGCACCACTGTTCCATCGCTCTTCGTGATGACAACGCCGGCGGTCGACATGATGTCTCCCGGGCGGAACGTTTGTCCGAATGTCACCGGAACACTGCTTTGCGCGGCAGTGCTCGTGCTGGTATTGACGATCTCGACCTTGGTGATTGCGCTTGTGGTCGTCGGCGCGGTCGTCGTCGTCGACGGCGTAGTTGTCGTTGTCGTTGTTGTTGTTGTTGTCGTCGTCGCTGTCGTCGTTGACGGCGTAGTAGTGGTCGTAGTTGGTGTAGCGGTCGTTGTTGTATCCGTCGACGGGACCGTGGTCGTATCCTTGGTCTTGGGCACCCGGCGCCCTTCGGCGACCGAGGAGGCTGCCAGCTGCGGCTCGGCTGTCGAAGTGACATTCGCCCCTGATTGAAGCGAACCATCGGCTGCCGGCAAGGAATCGGATGATCCCCCACCTCCACCACATGCGCTGAGTATGCAACTCGTTAGTAACGCGATCACAATCGGAGCTTTCCTTGATGTTCGTGGTGAAGCCATTTCTATTCCTCGGTCGAATTAGCGGCGCGGAGAACAAAAAAACAATCGAGGTTTGACTGTTTCCGCTTGGAAATAGATCTGACCATAGGGACCTCATTTAGTTCATGTAAAACATTGTTTCTGAGAACTAAGCTCGACACTTGTTTTTATCGCAATACAAGGGTTTTCACTTCAACCGCGTTGTGCCAATCCCCGGACTGGCTCTCGGCTTAAACAAGGACCTCGCGCGGCGGCGGATGACCGAGGAAATTCAGCGGGCTTGCCGTCAATCCGTAGGCTCCCGATTGCAATACGGCGACCAAATCGCCAACTTCCGCTGTCGCCATTTCCATCCTGTCTGCCAGGACGTCGAGGGGCGTGCACAAGGGACCAACGACGGAAACAACTTCGCGCTCGGCGCCCTGCACCTTGTTGCCGATGACGACCGGGTAGTTCTTTCGGATCACTTGCCCGAAATTCCCCGATGCAGCGAGATGATGATGAAGGCCGCCGTCCGTGACCAGGTACACCTGTCCCCGCGACACCTTCCGGTCGATCACGCGGCATACATACACTCCGGCCTCGGCGACCAGATAACGCCCGAGTTCCAGCACTACGCGGGTGTCCTTCAGGTCCTTCCGCGCCTGCTGCAGAAGGCGAGCAAGGTTCACGCCGACGGCAGGCAGGTCGAGCGGTTCGTCGCCGGCGAAATAGGGTACGCCGAATCCGCCGCCGATATTCAGGGTACGGATCGGACTGGGGGCGTGCTCCTGAAGCGCGATTGCCAACGCAAGCGTCTGCTCGTGCGCTTGCTGGATGGCGGTCGCGCTGAGGTTCTGGGAACCGGAAAATAAGTGAAGCCCTTCGAAGTCCATGTCGGACTTCGCGATTTGTCCGAGCATCTCCGGGACGCGTTCGGCGTCCACCCCGAATTGCTTTGGCCCTCCTCCCATCTTCATTCCCGACAATTTAAGCTCGAAGTCGGGATTGACCCTGACCGCGACTTTCGGACGCATGGAGAGCCGTCGGCCCACGTCGGCCACACGTTCCATTTCATGCTCGGACTCGAGGTTGATAACGCAGCCGGCAGCTACAGCGCAGGCTATGTCTGCGTCACTCTTTCCCGGTCCTGCAAAGCTGATCCGCTCGGGTTGAATCGGCGTATCCAGCGCGACCCGGAGCTCTCCGGCGGACGCGACATCGATCCTGTCGACGATACGTGCAAGGTGCTGCACAACTGCTGGCATCGGATTCGCCTTCATGGCGTAACTCAAATGCACGTCCGCGGGCAGGTGCCGGCGCAGGAGGGCAACGCGGTCCGTGATCGCCTGGCGGTCATAGGCATAAAAGGGGGTCGCGCCGACGCGCTGCGCCAGACGTGTCAGTGGAATGCCGCCGACAATCAGACAGTCGTCGCGTACGTCGAATTGTGTCAACGGCGCGTGGGCTGGAGTGGCTTTACTCATCCTCTGGATTCCATAGACAGGTTCTGCAGCTGGGTCGCAAGGAGCTTGCGGTCGATTTTTCCATTCGGATTGCGTGGGAGACTGCCGCCCTGCACGAGAATCCGAGCCGGCACCATATAGGACGGCATCCGCTGTTTGCAGCCGGCCAATAGCGTCGCCGCTTCAAGGTACATGCCTTCCTTCGCGCTGACAATGGCAATAATTTCCTGGCCGAGAACGGGGTGCGGCAAGCCCACCACCGCTGCTTCGCTTACCCGCTCCAATGCAAGAAGCACTTCTTCCACCTCGGTCGGGCTGACCCGGTATCCGGATGTCTTGATCATGTCGTCATTGCGCCCGATGAAGTACAGAAAACCCTCTTCATCGGCACGTACCATGTCGCCTGACCAGACGGCGAGTTCGGGGATCGGCAAGCCCGGCGCGGCGGCAGGAATCGGCCTGAAGCGCTCAGCCGTTTTTTCCGGGTCGTTCCAGTATCCCATGGAGACGAGTGCGCCGCGGTGCACCAGTTCCCCGGGCTCGTTTGGCGCACAGCGCGACCCGTCGGGACGCAGCACCAGCACCTCCGCATCGGGAATCGCCTTGCCGATCGAGTCAGGACGACGGTCCAGTTCGGTTGGCGGCAAGTACGTCGAGCGAAATGCCTCCGTGAGGCCATACATCAGGAAAATCCGGGCGCTGGGAAGCGCCGCACGGAGCCTGTTCAGGGTGACCAGGGGCATGGCGCCGCCAGAATTGGTGAGATAGCGGAGACTGGAATTCTGGGGCCAGGCGCATTGTGCAAGCTGAATCCACAACGGCGGGACAGCAGCCAGTCCGGTGATGTTCTCTGCCTGCACAATGTTCACGATGTCCCTGGGCAGCAGGTAGTTCATGAGCACTGCCGTGGCGCCGGTATGAAATGCCGTGGTCAGCTGGCTGAGTCCATAGTCGAAACTCAAGGGCAAGGCGGCCAGAAGCCTGTCCTCCGGCGTGTTTTCCAGATACGCGGCAACGCTCCTAGCACCGGCAACGAGGTTGCGATGGGAGAGGACAACGCCTTTGGGCTTTCCGGTGCTGCCGGATGTGTACAGGATCGCGGCCATGTCGGCGTCGATCACGCGATGCGCGCGCGCCGGCGTTGACGCTTCCATCGCATTCCACGAACAGAACTTTACTCCGGGCAGCTCTGGTAGCTCACTACACGTGCCGACGACAAGCACGACACGCAGGTCGCCGCATTGCGTCAAGAGTGGCGCAAGCTGGCCGAGACGTTCGCCCGATGTCACGAGCACGCGGACGTTACAGTCCGCGAGGATGTAGGTTACCTGTTGAGGCTTCAACAGGGGGTTGACCGGCACGAAAACGCCACCCGCCGCCGCAGCGCCAAACATTGCAGCAACGGTTTCATGACGCTTTTCCAGGAATACGGCTACCCGTTCACCACGGCCAAGCCCGAGGTTCAACAGCAGGCTCGCTGCTGAGGCAACCGATTTCGCCAGCTCTTCATAGCTTAGCCGCCGGCCTTGATACACGAGCGCTTCTGCTTGAGGCGCGCGCATGGCTGACACTGTGACGATTTCGTGAATGAGAGAAGCCATGTCGAAGATTTCAATGTCCTGCAAGATGGATCCGCATCGCAGCGCATCCGTCCGGCTGAGCCGGGCAGCAAGGAAGACGGCGCAGTCGCCGGGCAAAGCAGCCAAAAGCGTCAGCACCGAAGGGGGCCAGGCATCCGGTCAACCCCGGTTGTACGCGTCTATAATTATAGGAACTTTAACAGGAAGGCCGGGTAAACATGAACTATGATGCGAGGCTCGGCTACCCCCTGCCCTTTTCTGGCCACGCCGCCAATAAGCCCTCGGTTCATGAATAGAGTCAGCGTCTACGAAAGCTTTGATCAGCTCCCCCCGTCCTACCGGGATGCTTTCGACACGGCGAGTTCGTCAAGCGTCTTTCTTAGTCTCGACTGGTTCGAACATCTGACCAAGGCGGTATTCAAGGACAGCGGGCCGGTCCGGATCTTCAGCGTAGAGACGGCTGAAGGCGGGGCGCCGCAACTGATCTTGCCCATGTGGTCCCTCGACGACAAGCCCTTCAGTCCCCGGGTATTGAGCTCTGCGGCCAATTTCTATACCTCTCTCTACGGCCCCATCATCCCTGAACTGCAAGGCAAGCAGGAAGAACATCTCACGCTTCTCGCCGACGCCATTTCTACCGCCCGTCCCCACTGGGACATGGTGAACATCTATCCCATGAATCCGGACTCGACTGTCTTCATTCCAATGACGAATGCATTCCGACAGGCTGGGATGCTGGTCGACAGCTACTTCTGCTTCGGAAATTGGTACCTGGAGGTGGACAATCGCTCTTACGCGGAGTATGTCAATTCCCTCCCCTCGCAACTGGCAAACACCTTGCGGCGCAAATCAAAGCAGGCGAACAAGGCAGGTCAGTTCAGGATCGAGATCATTGTGAATGGAGCCGGTCTTGCCGACGCCATCGCGGCGTATGAAGCGGTCTACCATTCAAGCTGGAAAGTACCGGAAGCCTATCCTGCCTTCATGCCCGGGCTGATCCGACATTGCGCTGAACGCGGGTGGTTACGACTGGGTGTCGCGTACGTCGACAACCGTCCGGTGGCGGCGCAGGTGTGGATCGTCAGCAATGGCGTCGCGTCCATCTTCAAGTTGGCCTATGACCAGCAGTACGCACATCTGTCGGTCGGCTCCTTATTGACGGCGCGCCTCATGGAACATGTGATCGATGTCGACCGTGTGAGTGAAGTGGACTTTCTGAGCGGGGACGATTCCTACAAACGCGACTGGATGTCCGGCCGGCGGGAGCGCCGCGGGATCGTAGCGTTTAATCCGCGCACGGTGCGCGGCGCGCTTGCAGCCCTCCGGCATTTTGGTGCGCGCAAGCTCAAGAGCTGCTATCGTCAACTTTCGAGACGTACGGGCGCGCCGGTGCATTAGCCGCAGCGCCAAAACAACGCCACCAGATACTCTAGTGATTCGGTGGCTCGATCGAGAGTGTCATTAACCACGCCGGCATCATGGAACCGGCACCTGTCCGGAGCATTCATGCAGTATCTGGAAGAAGTAAAGACGATCGTTGCGGAGGTCCTGGCATTGGGTGACCGCATTGCGTCGTTCACCGAACAGTCGCCCCTGCTTGGCGCCTTGCCTGAACTGGACTCCGCATCCGTCATCAATCTGATTGTCGCGCTTGAAGAGCATTTCGGGATGGTGGTTCACGACGATGAAATCGATGCGGCGAGCTTTGCGACATTGGGGACCCTGGCGACGTTCGTTGAGAGCAAACTGGCAGCATGACAGCGCCCCGCAAGTCACCGCCTGCCGAACCTTTTTTTCTCGCGGCTGACTCGGGCAGCCGATTCTGCCTGTTTCATGCACCGGCCCAGCCGGAAAACCCAACAGGCGCGGTAATCTACGTTCATCCGTTTTGCGAAGAGATGAACAATTCGAGGAGAATGGCGGCGTTGCAGTCCCGAGCATTGGCTGAGCTGGGATATGGCGTGCTGCAAATGGATCTGTTCGGATGCGGCGACAGCAGCGGCGATTTGAGCGAGGCGCGATGGGAAATCTGGAAAAGCGACCTGGCACTTGCGCAACGATGGATGGAAGACCGCTTGCCGTCACCGGTGACGCTCTGGGGACTGCGCCTCGGGGCCACGCTTGCAATGGATTACGTCAACGATCTGGAACGACCGGTCGCCAGACTGGTGTTATGGCACCCGATCCTTCACGGTGAAGCATACCTGACGCAATTCTGGCGCATGAAGCTGGCAAGCGAGATGCTGAGTGGCGACGTGAAGACAGGTCAGACAAACGCAATTCGCGACCAGCTTGCTGGCGGTGCGCCGGTTGAGGTTGCGGGTTATACCCTGACGCCGGAACTGGTTACGGCCATTGACAAGCTTCGCCTCGGCGCCCTGTCGCGCACCTCCGCGCCCATCCACTGGTTCGACGCGCCATCGAAGACCGGCGCACATGCCACCCCTGCCGTCGCGCAAGCCGTCGCGGCGTTGGAGGAGCGCAAGATGGAGGTGCATCTCCACTTGATATCCGGCCCTGCATTCTGGTCTGCGCCGGAAATCGGCGTCTCGCAGCCACTGCTTGATGCCACGACCACGCTATTTGCCGGGGAAACAGATTGAACGTCGAACAGCGAGCACTCCGCCTTTCCTGCCAGGAAAGCACCTTGTACGGCATCCTCAGCATCCCTGAGCAGTCGTCACGACGCGGGGTGCTGATTGTTGTCGGCGGTCCGCAGTATCGGGTCGGCAGCCATCGTCAGTTCGCGTTGCTCGCCCAATTTCTCTCCGCGCACGGCATTCCTGTCATGCGCTTCGACTATCGCGGAATGGGAGACAGCGAAGGCGAAGGGCGGACATTCGAGGATATCGATGAGGACATCCGCCGCGCCATCGACGCGTTTCAGATGCACGTCCCGGGTACGCGCGAGGTGGTGATATGGGGACTATGCGATGCCGCTTCTGCGGCGCTGTTCTACGCCCATCGCGACCCGCGCGTGACCGGTCTTGTGCTGCTCAACCCGTGGATCCGTACCGAACAAGGCGCGGCGAAGGCGTATCTGAAGCATTACTACACGCGGCAACTGCTCAGCCGTCAGTTCTGGAGCAAGGCGCTTCGCTTCCGCCTTGATTTCAGTGGCGCTGCAAAGTCGTTTTTCCGGATGGCCGCTACCACTTTGCGGCCCGTACGCCCGGCGCCGGTTCTTTCAAGTGGCACCAATCCCTGGGGCAGCGGTGGAATCCATGAATCGCTTCCGGAACGAATGCTGGCGGGATTGCGTGAGTTTGAAGGGCCGGTGCTCTTTATCCTGAGCGGCAAGGATCTGACTGCGAAAGAATTCCTGGACTGTACTGCCGCGTCAGTTGAATGGCGCACGCTCCTTGGCTCGTCCCGGGTGCAGTTTCGCCGCCACCCCGACGCGAACCATACGTTTTCCAGTCGTGCGTGGCGGGACCAGGTCGCACTTTGGACAAAAGACTGGATGGGTTCCTGGTAGGATGCGCACCCCAGTTCAGAATTTCCTGGCTATCGGGTCTGCACCGTTTGGCGAAAGACAGTCCTGAAAGTTTTCAAAGGCGCCGTAGACGGGTGTCGATGGCCTCTGTCCGCCACATAAATCCAGCGGCCGCGTGCTCGCCACACTCCGCCGTGGCGGTTCACCGTCCCACGTCAACTTCCCGCCGGCGCTGACGACGAACAGATCGCGAACCGGATGCATTCCCGCGTAAATTTTGGCCATCGACGTTTCGATATTGTCGTTCTTGCGCACGATACCCTCCTCACGGCTGCGTATCCTCGCATCCACGAGATTCCCCTCAACCTCTGCACTGCTTTCAGGAAAACGTACCGTCATGCCGCCGGTATCGATCAGGGTATTGTGAACGACCTTGCTGCTTGCGCCGCGATTGATGTAGATACCGTCGTCGGAGCATGAAGCAATCAGGTTCGCTTCGATCACACCTCGGTCCTGTTCGACGATACAGCGGCCGTCCCTGCAGAAGGTGTCCTTTGTCCCGCCACCACCGAGCGACAGGCCAACACGGCGTCCTGGCGTTCCCCGCAACTGGTTTTCGCAAATCACAATATTCTGCTCAAAACGGTTTTCCGCCCCCGCCCCCTTGGCAAACGCTCCGTAACTCGTCTGGTCCGAATGGCCCTTGATGAAGTCGGTAATGAGGTTGCGGCGAATCGTCCAGCCGCTTGCGGCGACCAGGTCTACCGGCGTGACGGAACTTGCGGTATTTCGAACGCTTGTGTTGGTCAGCGTATTACCTTCAATGAGTCCCTCGTCCGGGAATTGCGCCCCGATTCGATTGATCTTGAAATGCGCGTTGAAATCGACAATCGTATTGTTGCGTGCGACAAAATGGTGAGCGCCGCCGACGACGTGAAACGCGTGTTCGCAATTGCCATGGTCCTTGCAGACGCCACGCAAGGTCAGGTTCTCGAACGTCCAGTACGGGGCCGCCACCAGGAAGCCTTCCAGCGTATTCAGTTCGAGGATGGCGGTATTAGGCACTTCGGCGCTCAGCGTGATTCGCTGCTCCCTCGTTCCCGCCTTGAGCACGTTGATGGATTTTCCCTGAAAGCGATAGTTGCCTGGAGCAAGAACAATCCGGTCGCCGGAGTCGGCTTGAGCGATCGCCTTCAACACCTCGTCGCTCGAGGAAACGTGCACGGTGCGGCCGCCCTGCGTTACCGGTTTACCCGCCTTGGCAGTGTGCTGGGCGCCTACTCGAACTGAGGAGAAGTCGACCGTCTGCTGCGTGCCACGATCGAGGGACAGCAGGATCCGCGACATCAGATTGCCGGTTCCGACAATCACCGGGTTGTGCTGTGTGGCTCGTTTGACCAGATAAGGCGCAAGCAAGCGGGGCGGCGGCGCGAACGCGTGAATGAGATAGGCGGCCAAAACGGCGGCCAAAATCATGAGGACGGCACAAGCGAAGGCAAGCTTGTGCCACTTTCGCATCCGCTGCGTGCGCTTCACTACGTTACCCCTCCAACAGCCGCCTTATTCCACCACAAGGCCGACGGAAAGCAATCGAATCAGGCCTCGATGTTTGCCACGTACCAGTTCATTGCCTGCTGAAGTCCGGCATCGAGCGGGTGCGTCGGATCGAATCCCAAGAGACGTTTCGCCTTCGAGATGTCGGCCTGAGAATGACGAATATCGCCGACACGGAAATCGCGGTACTGCGGCTTGTGCGACTGCAAATGCGGGAAACGATCGGACAGGACGGCGCGCATTGACTGATAGAGTTCATTGAGCGTGGTCCGGCCGCCGACAGCAACGTTGTAGATCTGATTGATCGCCGCAGGGTCATCGGTCAGCGCCGCCAGGAGATTCGCCTGGACGACGTTCTCGATAAAGCAAAAGTCGCGGCTCGTCTCGCCATCGCCATTGATGGCGACCTCTCCATTCTTGATCAGCGCCGCAATCCAGTTCGGGATCACCGCGGCATAGGCCCCATTCGGATCCTGTCGCGGGCCGAACACATTGAAGTAGCGCAGACCTACCGATTCAACACCGTACACGCGTGCAAATACATCCGCGTACAGCTCGTTGACATATTTCGTGACGGCGTAGGGAGACAGCGGACGACCAATCTCTTCCTCTACCTTCGGGAGCTTTGGATGGTCTCCGTAAGTGGAGCTCGATGCGGCATAGACGAAGCGCCTGGTTCCGGCATCGCGAGCCGCCACCAGCATGTTGACGAAGCCCGTGATGTTGCTCTCGTTAGAGAGGATCGGGTCCTCGATCGACCGTGACACCGAACCGAGCGCTGCCTCATGCAATACGAAGTCAACGCCGCGGCACGCTTCGACACAATCGGGCAATGATCGGATGTCGCCCTCGATAAACCTGAAGTTATTCCAAGCCTCGGCGTCTACCAACGACTTGATTTGATCCAGGTTGTGAAGGTAGCCCGTCGACAGGTTGTCCAGGCCAGTTACCTGCTGGCCCAATTTCAGAAGTGACTCCACCAGGTTCGAGCCAATGAAACCCGCTGCCCCTGTGACCAGCCAGTGATGCTTGTGGTTACGCAGGTATTCCTGTACTTCCTGATATTTCGTCATATCTATGCCGCTGGTCAGTTTCCGTCGATTACAGGCGCCACACGGTCAAGCCCGCGTCCTGAAGTGCTGCTGCATCAAACTTCGCTTTTACATCGATGAAACATCCCTTCCGGACGACCTTGGCGAAATAGTCGGATAAAGGACGTGCGAGAAGCTCTTTGTGCGACACCGCAGCAATAATCGCGTCGGCACGTGGCAGGTTCTCCCAGGTCTCGAGCTCGATGCCGTACTCATGGCGCGCTTCCATGGGATCAGCAACCGGATCGTGCACATGCACGGTGACGCCATACGATTGAAGTTCATTGATGACATCGGCGACCTTCGAGTTTCGCAGGTCGGGGCAGTTTTCCTTGAAGGTCAGGCCGAGAACGTTGACACGCGCGCCACTGACATTGACACCGGCGCGGATCATTTCCTTTACCGTTTTCTCGGCAACGAATTTCGCCATGTTGTCATTGATGCGCCGCCCCGCCAGTATTACCTCTGGGTGGTAGCCGATCATTTCCGCCTTGTGCGTCAGGTAGTAGGGATCGACGCCGATGCAGTGGCCGCCAACGAGACCGGGTCTGAAAGGCAGGAAGTTCCACTTTGTTCCGGCTGCTTCGAGAACCTCGACGGTGTCGATGCCAAGCTTGTCGAAGATGATCGACAGCTCGTTCATCAAAGCGATATTCAAGTCGCGCTGCGTATTCTCGATGACTTTGGCAGCCTCGGCGACCTTGATGCTCGAAGCACGGTGAACACCTGCACGCACCACAATTTCGTATAGCTTCGCTACACGCTCGAGCGTCTCGGCATCGTCGCCCGAAACTACTTTCAGGATGGAAGTGAGCGTGTGCTCCTTGTCGCCGGGGTTGATGCGTTCAGGCGAATAGCCGACATGGAAGTCGACTTTCCAGGTCATTCCAGAATACTTTTCGATAATCGGGACACAGACCTCTTCCGTCGCACCCGGATAGACGGTCGACTCGAACACGACGACCGCACCGCGCTTCATGTGCTTGCCGACGATTTCGCTTGCGCCGGCGAGGGCGCCGAAGTCAGGCTGATGGGCAAGGTCAACTGGCGTGGGTACTGCCACGATGATGTAGTCGGCTTCAATGAGATCTGTCGGATCGCTAGTCACCTTTAGGTACTTCGCCGCGCGAAGTTCATCGGAGGACAGTTCTCCGGTCGGGTCGACGAATTCCTTGTAGCTTTTGACCTTCTTATCGGACAAATCGAATCCGATTGTCGCCTGTTTTTTTCCGAATTCTACTGCGAGAGGAAGGCCAACGTAGCCGAGTCCAACAACCGCGATGACAGTCATTGCCTGTTCCTTGTTGTTTGCAAAGATTAAATGAATATACCAGATGCACGTATGAAAAAATACCGCTGAGAATGCATTTATGAGACTGAAAACCGCCCTCAGTAAATGTGATTAAGGCCGTCTTCCTGGACGGCCTCCGATCTCATCAATTCAAGTGAAAAAAAGCCCGCTGTCGCGGGCTTTTTGAGTCAGCTAAACGCCTAGCTGATTTTTATACCTTGCGGCGGCGAGACAGCGCCAAACCAAGAAGACCAAGTCCGAGTACGGCAATCGTGCCCGGCTCCGGTACCGTATTGCCGATGAGCGAACCAGTACCGCCTGTCGCATATTTAGCAGTGTTCAAATGAGGGGGGACGATATTGGAACCAAAGAATGTAGTCGCGGTGTAAAACAACTTGCTAGGAAGGAAGTTAAACTCGGCCACACCGCTCGCCACTTCCAGCTCGGCAGATACTGTGCCGTTTTGGACGTGTCCGGCCGTAAACCCCAAGCTTTTGAACGTGAAATCCAGCCAGACGTCTCCATCAAGGAGGGTCGCCGCATCGGCACTGCTATTAATAGGCGTCTGATAGGCAGTACTCCTGTCCACATACATTTGTGCCCAAGCGTTCGAAATATCGAAGGTCTGATCCTTGTTCAGACCAATACCGCCGAAGGCATAAGTAAGCTGGCATCCAGGGCAAAATGAATCGAGGACACCGAATCCTGTACTGAAGTCATTCGTCGTATCATTCACCCGGACAAACTTGCCACCACCCTGTAGATAGTAACCAGTTGCCCCCGTGTCTGTATTGGAAGCTTGGACAGCACCGAAAACGGCATTAATTGCAACCGCGTTTTCGTAGTTGTTCAGGACCCTCTTAGCAGTTGAAGTCGTGGAAAACCACTGGGTAAAGTTAAATCCAGCAATAAAGTCGTTGTCAGGGCCATCGACGTAGTCTGGGTCAAAAACGACACCACCAATATTGATTTCGGCAGCGTGCACCTGCGGTGCAATCGCCAGTGCCAGCGACATAATCGCCAACGCTTTCTTAAAAATTTTCATTCGATTACTCCTTTGATTAGCTATTCTTTACATTCTTGCTGCGCCCGCAAGCCATTAAAGCAGGTTCTGTGCCAAATAGCCGAGTCCTCATCTAAGCAGTTGAATCTTTTGATATTTTTTGTGTATTCCGAATTTCAATTTAGCCAACGCTAAGGGTTCTGTAAAAAAATCCGACATGTAAATCGCTATTGATAGCGCCCCGGAGAAATCAGTCCTTGAGGATCCAGTCCTTGCCGCAGCCGAGCATGGAATTGAAAGGACGTGCCCTGAAGGCTAGAGAGTTTCTTCATTGTGTCGACGCCGACGCGGTATGGGAAAACTCCCAGGCTGCGGCCTCGGTCGAAGAGTTCTTCATAGCAGGCGGTCGCTCTGCCAAGCTCTCCGTCATCACGGCGATTGAAGATGATTGGAACCGTGCTGTCGAAAAGTCGGTCATTCAACGACGTGAAGGTGATCAGCGGCTCTATCCCGTGAGAAGTCGTTACACTGGTCACCATCTCGACATAAGCTCTTATGGCTTCAGGACGCATCGGGACAAGCGGCGCATACCAGATGAGGCCGCAGCCGTCCCGTGATGGATCACGCCATTGACCATCAGGAGTGGACGGATTGCGCCAATAGGCCAGCGGAAGCGCAGTTTCATTTGGCATCCCATTGACTAGCTCTAGCCCCTTGGCTACCGTATTTACTGTGCTGCTTAGCCGCTTTCCCCACGCTCCCGGGAGGTGAGATGCAATGCGGGACAGTGATGCCGCGCGCTCCGGGCTGAGAAACATCAGGCGCGTTGCAATTCCACTTAATGCTTCCTTGATTTCACGTTGGGCAGCCTGGACAACTGACTTCGGGCCGTACAAGGTTCCGAATCCAGTCCAGGGAAGCACCTGGTATTCGCGCCCTAATCGTTCAATCTCGGCATTTGAAATCAGCCCATTCGGCCCGACACTCGCTTTTGGATAGGGAGCCGACATGGCGAGCACCCTGTGCCTGTTCATCAGGTTTATTCCTCCGACCAGTCCGGGCAGCTTGCCGAGAATGGTGCGGATCCGCAGCGTGGCCGTCTCGAGCAGACGGTCGTCCGGCAGGCCGAAGAAGCAGGCTTTTACGCATTCCGGGCGCTTGGCAAGCACGATGGTGAGACGCGTCACGATGCCGAATCCGCTTTGTGTGAACAGTCCTGCCGAGTAAGGACCAATTCCCCACTTGAAAAGGCGCGCAAGGTCTTCGCCGCCCGTCTCATTCATGGCGGTTCGATATGTACTGCCGTCGGCAAGAACAGCTTCGACGTCAGTGACTGCTGCAAAATGATCGGTATAAGGTGTGATGCCGTATCCTCGTTCAAGTGCGTTGCCGACCAGACTGCACTGGGGGCCTGCACCGGTGACGGGCACTAGATAGGATGAATTTCTTGTCCGCAGGAAGTCGGAAAGAATTTGCTGCGTGACGCCAGGCTCAACGGTAACAACGCCCAATTCTTCATCGAAGTGAAGGATTCGTTGCATTCGCGAGAGGTCGATAATCACGCAGTTGTCGGCGGCTGGAAGAGAGGTCCCGTAGCCCCAGTTTCGGCCTGTACTGATTGGATAGACAGGGACGCCGTGCGTGCTCGCGATGCGCATCAAGTCTGGTAGAACGGCCGCATCATGGATGAGAAGAGCCGCCGGGATTCTGCGGCTGCACCCACTCGCGTCGATGCCATAGCATGCCTGGGCATCTTGCCCCAGCAGTACATTTGTCGCGCCCAATAAGTTACGCCACTTGTCGACTGCGGCCGTGATTTCCATGATCTTTTTTACTCCCTATCTCTGTAGGAACGAGCAGGTCCCCCGGCGACCCCGCTCCCCGAACTCGGTCATTTCAGCGCAATCAACCGCCCCGTGATTCCCTCCTCCTCACGTGGAGAGAAGAAGAATGGATAGAGGGAACGCGTGGTACCCGGGTTATCGCTCGTGCCGCCGTGCAGCCTGATTTGCTCCTCTATGTATCCGAGACTGGCCCAAAGCAGATAGGCTGGAGCATTGACCCGTGTATTGGTCCTGAGCTCCCCCAACTGCTGGAAACCCAGCATTCGCTCGTAGTAGCGCCGATGGCGGGGATTCACCTCGATAAAGAGATCCGTGCATTGATGAATGCGCCTGAGGTATATAAAGCAGATATGAAACAGTGACGCGAGCGCAAAAGTCGAGTTTTTCCCGGGATCGAAGGCGAGCTTTGTAATCTCGCAGAGCTTGCGGTCCATTGTTCGGTATGCCGAAATCTCATTGCCGAAGACCTCATCGGCCATCAAGCCCGATTCGCTATCGAGCGAGAGGGTAACCGTTCCGACGAGCTCGTCTTTCATGTGCGCCGTTAGGGAGATTCGGTTCGGGCTGTTCCGAAGCTCGTGCTTCCCTGAATAACCTCGCCACGTATACATGCGATTGAGAAGCATACTGGCGGAGTTCCGTCCGGCCTCGGTGTCCGCGAGGCGAATGCGGAAATCCCGAACACTCAATAGGACGTCGCCGGAATTGTCGGCCTGCGCGTGGATACCGGTTCCAATCAGTTCCCGCTGTTCTCGTGGGCCCGTTGCCTGGACTGGCCATCCTTGCGTCCGGGTCATGCGTTCATAATTCATGTTCTGCATAATTGCCGCGTCTAGATCCCAACGTCTTTTTTCTGTTCGAGAGTCTTTGCTTGTCCTCGTTTTTACCTAGCTTAACTTCTAAGTTTTTCCAACAGTTCCTTGGCTTCGTCGATGCTCCTGAAATTCTTGTTGGTACTCAGAAGCATTTCGAGCTCCTTCTTTGCTGCCACCTTGTCACCGGCCTTGATGAGACCTTGAGCGAGGTTGTATCGGAGCTCAGGAGAGTCGGGCGCAACGGTCACGGCCTTTCGCAGTAACGGTAAGCCCTTTGTGATATTTCCCTGCTCGATCAGGATCATGCCAAGGGTATCGAGAACCCCAGCATTCTCGGGGGCCTGGTTGAATGCCTTTTCTGCGTACTCAAGGGCGCGTCGGTCTTTCGTGCGTTGATATGCGATGGCGAGATTATTGAGAACCACGAAGTTCTTGGGCGCCATTTCCAGCGCGGCCTCGAACTGAGCGATGGCTTCTTTGTTGTCTTGGTTCGCCAGATTGAGGTTTGCGGCGTAGATCAAGGTTTGGATATCGGCGGGCTGCTCTTTTAACCACTTCTGCAGCCGCATCTGGGCATCCTTTTCCTTGCCCGCTAGGTAAAGTGCCTTGTGCAGGTTGACAAAGGTTTCTCCGCGCTTCTCCATCAGTAGCGCCTGCTCGTAGGCTTTTATGGCGAGGTCCGGCTTCCGCTTCGCCATATGGGCGTCGCCTTCGAGGGTATATCCAACGGACAGAATTTTCTGTTGCTGCTGGATCTGGCGCGCAATTTTCAGCACCTGCTCATAGTTGCCTTTTTTTCCCTCGATGACCGCGAGGGACATTTGCGCCTCGAGATGGTCGGGCTTGATCGACAGGGTTGCCTTAAGTTCTTCTGCAGCGGCATTGAGGTTTTGAACGGCCATCAGCATGGACGCCATCCGGTATCGGACCTGCGCTGAATCCGGTCGCGATACCACGAGTTTCTTGTATGTCTGGACGGCGCGCTCATGGTCACCGGATGCGAGTTGCGCTTGCGCCAGGAGGTCAATGACTTCGGCGTTGGCGGGGTCATTGGAAGAGAGCTTTTGGGCGAGAGTCAGCGCCTTTTGCTTTTCCCCCTGCCTCAAGTAATGCATGCCCAAGCGAAGTGAAGTAGCAATATCATCCGGTTTAGCGGCACTGGCGCGCTCGAGCCACTTTGTCGCTCCTTCCATATTTCGTTCTGTCACGGCCAGACTAGCGAGGGCGATCATGGCTTCCGTGCTCGCGCTATTTGCCTGCAGAAAGGATTCGAGGCGCTTTTTTGCAGCATCCCGCTTGTTCTCCTGCATATCCAACTGGGCCAGAGCGGCGACGGCAGGATAGTAGCTGGGGCCGATCTTCAGTGCCTGTTCGAAGCTACTCCGCGCTGCCTCAACGTTCTTCTTCCCGAGATGCGCAACGCCCTTCAAGTTCTCGTAAAGCGGGTTGTCCGGCTGTGCCTTTTGAAGTGAGTCAATCGCGGACAGCGCTTTGCCGTACTCCTTCATTCGCAAATGCGTATTCACGAGAAGCAGTGCCGGCCGCTGCGACTTGGGATCAATGTTCGATGCTGTTTCGAGCTCTGCAATGCCTTGAGCGTTCTCGCCCTGGGCCAGCCGGCTCATGCCGAGCGCGGTACGAATGAAGGCGGCGTTGGGCGCGACTGTCCTTGCCTTCTCAAGATACGCAGTTGCCTTGGCGAATTCGCCGGAATGCATGTAGGCTTCGCCGGCGAGTGCGAGGAGGTGCGGGTCGCGTTCGGCATCCTTGAGCAGCGGATTCAGGGTCTTCAGGGCGCGGGCGGTATCGCCGTTGCGCAGAAGCGTTGCGACGAGCAGCTTGGACGCGTACACGTTGCCCGGGCTCCGCTCGAGAAACCGCTTCAAGTGCTGTTCGGCCTGTTGAGTCGCGCCGAGCGCGTATTGAATTGCGCCTGCCAGGAGGACGCTTTGCATGTGGTCCGGTGCGACGCTGAGCACTTGAAGGATCGAATCCAGGGCTGCCTTATGCTTGCCCTCGCTGAAGTCGACAAAAGCTTGTGCGTACTTAACCTGCAGAGACTGGGGATCGCGTTTCTTTGCTGCGGCGATCTCCGTCCGCGCGGCATCGTACTTGCTTAGGGTGACGTAAATCTGAGCGCGTGCGACAAGCGGAGTGGCGTCATTGCTGTTGAGTGCAAGCGCCTTTTCGTATGTACCGAGAGCGTCGTCGTGCTTGCCCTGCGTGCTCAGCAGATCGGCCTTGAACATGGTGGCATTCCAGTTTTTCGGCTCCAAGGCAACCGCTTTTTCAGCCAACTCGAGCGCCTGATCCGGTTTGCTGTCCAGGAGTGCAATTCTTGCCAGGCCAACGAGAGAATCGGCGAACTGGGGCGATTGCTCTTGTGCGCGGCTATACAGCTCCTTTGCCTCATTGCGCTTTCCAAGTCCGAGGTAGGCGTCGCCGCGAAGTGCCAGGACTTTGGCGTCTTGCTTTTGGCCATCGGCGAGTTTGATTTCGTCGAGTACCTTTTGAAATTGCCCCTGCCTGATCAAGCTTGTGCCCAGGTGCGGCAGGACTTCATCGGGTGCGGCGCCCAGTTCGAGCGCCTTGCGCAGTTCTTTCTCTGCAGAGACGGGATCATTGACCTGCAGGTAGATTGCCCCGAGCAACTGCCGGGCGTCTTTGTTCTCGGGACTTTTTTGAATCGCGTTCTTCAGCTGGATGATCGCCGCCTTGAATTCGCCCTTCTGCTCATAAGATCGGGATTCGGAAATCAGCGACTGAACGTCCTGCCCTTTGCTGCACGCCGACAGCGCGCCAGCACAGGTCATGGTTATCGCGAGCGCTGTCACGGCGACCCTGGTTTGGATTCTCATGCTTACTCTCGATCGAAGGTATGGGATAAATTCGGTACTGTCTCTTCTGCAACGTGTCGTAATGCGCACGCGACTTTCGTAGTCGCCGGGTCGGCTTGGCGCCGCGTTGTTGCTTATGTGTTGCAATTTTTCCTAGAGATTAACAAAACTTCCTCTAGTCATGTGCGAATTGTTGCGTGAGGGGACGAAAAGTGATGGCTGACTTCTTCAGAAGCCGCCGCATGACGGTCGCGCCGGCAGAATTTTTCCGCTCGAAATAATCAGTCCCTGTACGTCGCTAACGCAGGATGTAGTACCAGGTAATGTACAAAATCCCCGCCGCCATGAAGAGATAGAACATTCGCTCGTTCTGTGTCGCCTGGAGTTGCTCCTCACGCTGCTCATCCGAGTTTCCCTCGAGAAAAACCATGTCGTAACTGGTCCGTACGGTCTTTCGCCTATCGCCCATGATGTCCCGCAATTCCTGGATGCTCAGACGTGTAATGTCATGCATCCGGATGAGAACTGACGGGGCGACCGGGTAATTCCGGTAGCGGATATGGCTGATGAGAAGAGGAGGGACTTCCAGCACTTCCGAGAGTGCGGTGTCGCTTTCCAGATGCAGCATGTCCTTAAGGGCATCCATCAAGCGATTCGGGTCGTATCGTTTCTGGCTGTCCGGCGTGCTGGTCGTCATCAAGGGTGTCCCTTCACGTAAGGCGGCGCACACAGGATCATGCACCTTGCCGTGACAGATGTTGCCTGTTGTCACATTTCTGTAACGAAGCATAAACGATGCCAAATCGCGAATACGTCGAGAAATGAAGGACTTATCGATTTCAGCCGGCGCGAGGTGTAAATTATTTCGACTAAGAAATTCTCGAGATGTTGTTACTTGGAAAGATTTGCCGAACGAGTCATGAGCGGCGAGGCACCGACGATGTGCGATTGAAACGGGTGCCGGGTCTTTCGGTAAAGGCGGGTGATCTTCCTGATGTAGTCGCGCGTCTCGGGGTACGGCGGAATGCCACCGTGCAATTCCACTGCGCGCTCACCTGCATTGTAGGCAGCGGCGACCAGGGTCACGTTGCCCTGAAAGTAGGCGAGCAACCAGCGGAGGTAGGAGAGCCCGCCCTTGATGTTGTCCTCCGGGTCGAATGCATTACGCACGCGGAACCGATGCGCGGTCTCAGGCATGAGTTGCATGAGGCCCTGTGCATTGCGCGGTGAGACTGCTTTCGGCTGGAAGCCGGATTCCACCGAGATTACGGCAAGGGCGAAGCGGGAATCCACTCCATATTGCGGGGCGAGCCGGCTGACCAATTCATAGATCGGACCACGCGGGTAAGGATGTTCATACGCGTCCTCTTCGCGTTGCGTCGCGGGTTCGGGTTGCAGACACTCCGGGAGTAACGACGGGGAAGCAGCGGGCAGATTGCGGAGCAATTGGGCGGCATGCCTGTGGCCGTATTCGGCTGCGCGCTCGAACAGGTAACGCGCAAGACCATCGTCTCTTGGCACGCCACGGGCATTCGCGTACATCCAGCCCATTTCGAAGAACCCCTGCGCCTCTCCCTCTTTTGCCGCTTGGCAATATATTGCCATTGCGCGTTGCAGATCGCGCTCTACTCCTTCGCCGTGCTGAAAGCGGTCGCCTTGCGACACCCGGCTTTCCGAAATCACTTGTGCCTGCGCGCATGCAACGCCGGTGAATAACGCCAGTGACAACAATGCGACAGCGACAGTACGGATACGCATGGCTTGCCTCGGTATAGTTGCCGCAGCGAAACAAGGTAAATTTCAACGGGGATTTCCCATATGTGTGGGATGCGCTGCACACGCCCTTGTGAGAAGTTTCCCCAATCCCTTCATTGCCTCGTAACAAGAGGCAAGTAATGTTGCGCGGATATATACAAAAATCAATAAGATCCTGAACTAAAGCTCGTTATATTTTGTTACATTTATGACTCCTGTCAATATTGCACGGTCGTACCGTCGCATCCCCGTTCATAAGCAAACGTAAAAAACTCGGGAGAGCACCAGATGTTAAGGATTTCCAACCACTTCGTTTCTGCGGCAGCGGTCACTCTGCTGCTCGTCGAATCGCTCGTGCTCGTCGGTTCCGCATATCTCGGGGTTTCGCTTCGCTTCATCGACCAGGACCTCGCTGAAGCAATCAAGCGTGACAGCATGCTGGCGTCGGCCATCACTTTTGCTGGAGTGATGGTGTGCAGCATGAGCGCGTTCGGCATGTACCAAATCCTGTTCCGCGAGAGCTTCCGCGTGACCTTCCTGCGGCTGATGCCCTCGTGCGTGCTCGGTTTCGTGCTGATGACGCTGGTGTTCTATGTGCTGCCGGATCTCCACCTGGGTCGTGGCATCCTCGGTTTCATGTTCGTCGTCGCCGTGCCTGCCATCCTCATCACGCGCATGGTGTTCTTCAAGTCGGCGCAGACGCGCCTGCTCGAGTCACGCATCCTGTTCCTCGGCGCCGGTGCGCTCGCGCAGGAGTGCAGCGTCCTTGCGCAGGATGGTCGCCTGAACCACAAGTACAAGATCGTCGGCTACGTGCCGACGAAAGACCAGGAGTGCTGTGTCCCCGCGTCCGCGCTACTGCCGATGAACTTCGGCGACCCGCTGTACGACCTGGCTAAGCAACTGAACGTGAATGAAATCATCGTCGCCGTCCAGAACCGGCGCGGTGGCGCGCTGCCTATCCGAGACCTTCTCACCTGCAAGCTCAACGGCATCAAGGTGACCGACTCCGCAGCATTCTTTGAACGCGAGGCGTGCCAGATTCGTGTCGATTCCCTGCAGCCAAGCTGGCTGGTCTTCGGCAACGGTTTCGACCAGGGCTTCTTCCGCACGCTGGGCAAGAGAGCATTCGACCTGATCGTCAGCATCTCCGTGCTGATCGTCGCCTTCCCGCTCCTCGTCGTGACCGCGCTGCTCATCTACCTCGAAGACCGCGGACCGGTCTTTTACCGACAGGAGCGTGTCGGCAAGGACGGCAAGCACTTCATGGTCCTCAAGTTCCGCAGCATGGGCGTGGATGCTGAGCGCGGCGGCACACCGCAGTGGGCTGCCAAGAAGGATCCTCGCACGACGCGTGTCGGCCGCGTGATCCGCCTGCTGCGCATCGACGAGTTCCCGCAGATTCTGAATGTGCTGAAAGGCGAAATGAGCTTTGTCGGCCCGCGTCCGGAGCGGCCCTTTTTCGTGAAACAGCTGTGCGAAGAAGTCCCGTACTACAATGTCCGGCACAGCATCAAGCCCGGCATTACTGGGATGGCGCAGGTCCGCTACCACTATGGCGCGTCGGTAGCCGATGCAGTGCAAAAGCTGCAATACGACCTGTACTACGTCAAGAACAACAGTTTGTTCCTGGACATGCTGATCCTGATCGATACGCTGCAGGTGGTCATCCTCGGCAAGGGCAGCCGATGATCTTTGGGCGGTCTTGATGTGGTCCGTAATCGCAGGTGTCAGTTATTCGGTTGCCACGGCTGCCTACTTGCTCCTGTTCGCCCTGTTGCTGGTTAAGTGGCGTGGAAGCAGGCATGGGGCGCTGCTGGTCCTCGCCTGTGGATTGACGGTTGCGTGGGCGGGCGCAGTAGTCCTTGCCACCACGCGCGAGGCCCCGATCTCCATGCAGATCGGACTGCTCGAAATCCTCCGGAATGCCGGCTGGTCCGCCTTCCTCCTCGGCGTGCTCGGCCCTTCTCATCGCACGACAATCTTCATGGGTTACCGCATCAGCATGCAGGCCGCGGTGTATACCGGGCTCTACATCCTGCTGACAGTGTGTTACATCGTTGCCTATGCGGACGACGGGGTTGTCGGCAACCTTGCCGGCATGGTGAGCGGAAGTCCGGGCTTCATCATGATGGCCGTCATGGGCATGCTGCTCATCGAGCAGCTGTTCAGGAGCACTTCGGAAAAATCGCGCTGGGCCATCAAGTTTGCCTGCCTCGGCATCGGCGGCCTGTTCGCCTTTGATTTCTACCTCTATGTCGATGCGCTGCTGTTCCGCCAGGTCAATGCCGAGATCTGGGCGGCGCGCGGCGTGGCCGTCTCCTTCGCCGTGCCGCTGATCGCGGTATCGGCGGCGCGCAATCCGGACTGGTCAGTGGGTATTTCGGTGTCACGCCGCATCCTCTTCCATTCGGTGACACTGATCGGTTCTGCCATCTACCTGTTAGCCGTGGCGGCCGCGGGTTACTACCTGCGTTTCTTCGGCGGCGAATGGGGCACCGTGCTGCAGGCCACCTTCCTGTTCGGCGCGTTTTTCCTGCTCGTCGCGGTGCTGTTCTCCGGCACCTTCCGCTCCTGGCTCAAGGTGTTCATCAGCAAGCATTTCTACAGCTATGGATACGATTACCGTGAGGAGTGGCTGAAGTTTACGCGCATGCTTTCTGTGGAAGGACCGCAACTGGGCGAGCGGGCGATCGAGGCGATTGCGCAGCTCGTCGAAAGCCCGAAAGGCGTGTTGTACAGACGCAATGAAACCGAACAGTATGCCGCCTCGGCAATGTGGAATACCTCCTTCCTGAATGAACCTGAGCCCGTGGATGGTTCGCTGTGTACCTTCCTGCGCACCCGGCAATGGGTCATCGACATCCAGGAATACGATGCCCAACCGGATAAATACGAAGGCCTTGTCCTGCCCGGCTGGCTGCGCGAGTTCCCGCAGGCCTGGCTGATCATTCCTCTGACGCAGAACAACACGCTGCTCGGATTCGTCGTCCTGTCACGTCCGCGGAGCAAAATCACGCTGAACTGGGAGGTGCTCGACCTGCTCAAGATCGTCGGCATCCAGACCGCGGGCTACCTGGCGAAGCAGGAATCGGCGGACGCGCTGGCCGTCGCCCGGCAGTTCGAGACCTTCAACCGCATGTCGACCTTCGTCGTGCATGACCTCAAAAACCTCGTCGCGCAGCTCGCGCTGCTGGTGGCGAATGCGGAAAGACACAAGGGCAGCCCGGAATTCCAGCGTGACATGCTGGAAACAATTGAACACGCGGTGGTCAAAATGCGGGTACTCTTGCAGAAGTTCAACAGGGAATCGACGACGGAAAAATCCGGTACGGTCATCCTCGACAAGGTCCTGCACCAGGCCATCGCGTCGAAGAGCGCGACCGATCCGAAACCGCAGCTCGACCTGCAGCGCGCGGGGCTGGCCGTGTCAGCCAATGCGTCAAGACTTGAACGAGTCATCGGACATCTGATACAAAATGCCGTCGAAGCGACACCGCGCGGCGGCGAGGTCATTGTTCGGCTGACAGAACGGGGCGGCAACGCGGTCATCGAAGTGATCGACACGGGCAGCGGCATGAGCGAGGAATTCATCCGGGCGCGGCTATTCAAGCCGTTCGAGTCGACCAAGGCCGCCGGCATGGGAATCGGGGTGTTCGAGACCCGGGAGTACATTCACCACATCGGCGGACAGCTGGATGTCCACAGCGAGCCATCGAAGGGCACGACGTTCCGGGTGAGCCTGCCGTTGTATGTCGACGAGCAGGACTTCGTGTCGAACGCCGCGTAGGAAGCAGAGGAGTACCGTGAGCCAGGATAAGAGTAAATTGCTGATTGTCGAAGATGACGCCGGCCTGCAGAAGCAGCTGCGCTGGAGCTTGGACGCGTATGAAGTCCTGACCGCAAGCGATCGCGAAAGCGCGCTTGCGCAGCTGCGCCGCCATGAACCGGCGGTGATTACGATGGATCTTGGACTCCCGCCTGATCCAGACGGCTCCAGCGAAGGGCTTGCGCTGCTGCAGCAGATCCTGTCGCTTGCGCCCGACACCAAGGTCATCGTCCTGACCGGCAACCAGGACCATTCCAACGCAGTCCAGGCGATTGCGATGGGCGCCTACGATTTCCACCAGAAGCCGGTCGATCCGTCGGTCCTGAACCTGATCGTCGAGCGTGCATTTCACCTGCACGGTCTGCAGCAGGAGAACCGCTGGTTGCAAATGAATCGCGTGGAGTCGCCGTTGGGCGGCATCATCACGCGTGACCCCGGGATGCTCAAGGTCTGCCGTAACATCGAGAAGGTGGCGCCGACCTCGGCGACCGTGATGCTGCTCGGCAACAGCGGCACGGGCAAGGAAGTACTCGCGCGCGCCCTGCACCAACTGAGTGCGCGCAGCAGCAAGCGTTTCATGGCGATCAACTGTGCGGCCATCCCGGAGAACCTGCTGGAAAGCGAGCTGTTCGGCTACGAGAAAGGCGCCTTTACCGGTGCGGCCAAACAGACGCTGGGCAAGATCGAACTCGCATCCGGCGGCACTTTCTTCCTCGACGAGGTGGGTGACTTGCCGATGGCCTTGCAGGCCAAGCTACTGCGCTTCCTGCAAGAACGCGTGGTGGAGCGCATTGGCGGACGGGCAGAAATCCCGGTTGACGTGCGTGTCGTCTGCGCGACGCACCAGAATCTTAAGGACATGGTCGCCTCCGGCCGGTTCCGGGAGGACCTGTATTACCGCCTGAGCGAAATCGTGATCATGATTCCATCCTTGCGCGAACGGATCGGCGATGCGGCGCTGCTGGCGCATCATTTCAAGAACAAGTTCTGCCAGCAGGAAGGGCGGTCGCAGCTGAATTTCAGCGAAGAGGCACTGTCCCGCATTGAGAGTCATTCGTGGCCGGGCAACGTGCGCGAGATGGAAAACTGTATCAAGCGTGCGGTCATCATGGCTGACGGGCCACAGATCACGGCCGAGGACCTGGGGCTGGCGGCTTCGTCCGAACCTGACGAACCCCTGAACTTGCGCCAGGTGCGTGACGAAGCGGGCCACAAGGCGCTCATCAAGGCGCTGGCGCGCGTCGACGGCAATGCGGTCAAGGCGGCCGAGCTGCTGGGGATCAGCCGACCGACGCTCTACGATTTGATGAACAAATACGGCATCAAGTAGGCGCCCGAGCGCCTGGCTGTTTGTCCACGCTGGCATACTGCAGCACATACCAGGCCAGCCCGATCCATTCGTACAGGGCATAGTACGTCCGGCGGAGATTTTCGACTGTGGGAACGAGATGCATCCACGTGAATCTCCCACTGCTGAAGTACACCGTCGGTGCGGCAACCACTACCATCCCATTTCGCTCAAATGCCATCACCGAGCGTGGCATGTGCATCGCATCCGTGACAAGAAGAATGCGTCGGATATTTTCCTTTTGAAGGAGTCGAGCCGAGAACTCGGCATTCTGCGCGGTGTTCTCGGACGCCGGTTCGGTCCACTGCACCGGCACTGCGAATTCCTCCCGCAACGCGCGCGCCATGGCGAAGGCCTTCGGCTTGAAGCGCCCGTCCTCGGTCCCATTCCCCCCTGACACCAGGATCGGCAACCCGGTTTCGCGATGTAGCCGCACGGCATAGCGCAGACGCGCCAGCGCGACATAATCCGGTTGTTCCATCCCGCCATATTCCGGCGCATTTGCCACACGGCCGGCAGCCAGGACAACAATTGCTTGCGCCCCCGTGCCCCGCGCTGCTGTAACGGGGGGCGCCATCCGCTCCAATGGAGCCACCAGCATTGAAACGCCTATCCGCGTACTGAGCACGTAGAGGAGTACCAGTCCCGCCAGGACAGCCGCCTGCGCGGCATGAGGACGCCGGCGGTAGAGGACCAGCCCCAGCGCCAGGAGTACGATCAGGCTGGCCGGAGGCAGTATCAGCGCACGAAGGAAGGCGAGCAGATTGAATTCCATTGTCGTCGATCAAAAGACGCTATTAAAGCGATCATCGCGATAGCCGTGAGGCGAATGGCTGTTTCAGATCAAGGAATTTAAACACAAGCCTCTTGAGAAACCGCAAAAATTAAATTTCCTTGATGCAAATTTGATTGGGAACTTCGGCATCTTGACTACACTCCAACATTTGCCGACAAGTATTGCCAAGAGGTGAACCATGCGCATAAATGCCACATATATCGACTCGGATGCCCCGGTGGTCGCCGGACGTGTTGGCATCGTAATGGGCCTGTTCGCGTTTGCCAGCGTGTACATCCTGATGCTAGTCCAGCTTGGCTGGATTGCTGGCGTCGCGATCGGCTGGCTGCCATCGGCGCTGGCGGGTTGGGTCACTGCGGTGGGATGCGACAGCCTCGTCGCTCATCTCCTGCGCAGTTCGCCAATGCTGCATTCCGCCACACCGAAGAACTGAGTTACCGTCGCGAGGTCACGTCGAACGACGCCTGATTTATTTTGCGTCGAGCGTAAAAGCGCCGTCCCATCCCGGTTCGGGCGGCAACTGCCGCGCCGCCCCGATCCGCGCGAGGTACAGATGCGCGATGGCGTCTGCGGACCAGGCTTTCAGCACTTCCTTCCACAACCGTTCCGATTCATCCCAGTTCCCCGCTCGCCAGGCGGCGATTGCTTCATCGTTTCCTTCAGGCGCCACGCCCGGGGTCAAGACCTCGACGGCTTCGCTCTTGCCTTTCAGCCTGACCTTGTCCAGGTGACGCAGCGGCAGGCGACCCCGGAGCGCTTGCGCCGTCGATCCGCTCAGCAGGATGCCGGTACCGTAGACCTTGTTCGCTCCTTCCAGACGCGCCGCAAGATTGACACTGTCACCGATGGCCGTGTAATCGAATCGGTCGGTCGATCCCATGTTGCCCACCACGGCCATGCCGGTGTGGAGGCCGATGCGCATCGACAGTGCGGCCATGCCCTTGCTGCGCAGCGCCTCGTTGACCGACTGCATCGCTTGCTGCATTTTCAGCGCCGCCTGGCAGGCGTGCAGCGCGTGGTCGGGATCGTCCAGCGGCGCGTTCCAGAACGCCATCACGGCGTCGCCGATGAACTTGTCTAGCGTGCCGTTCTCCCCGATCACGATGGCGGCCATTTCCGTGAGGTAGAAATTCATGATCTCGGCGACTTCCTCCGGCTCCAGCTTCTCGGAAATCGAGGTAAAGCCGGCGAGATCGGAGAACAGCAACGTGACTTCGCGCCGCTCGCCGCCCAGGCGCAGGCGTTCCGGCTGGGCGAGCATCTGTTCGATGACCGCGGGCGACACGTAATGGCCGAAGGCGCGCCGCACCTCGGCACGCTTGCGACGCTCTTCGAGGAAGGCACTCGCGCCGCTGCCCAGCCAGGTCAGGAAGATACCGGCCAGCGGCGCAAACACCGGCCACCAGAGGTTGGCGAAGGCAAACAGCGCCCACGACGCGCTCGCCGTGGCCCCTGCCAGCAGCACGAGCAGCAGGCCGGCGCGCACCGGGCTCCAGCGACGGAAGGCGGCAAAGGACGTCAGCGCGAGCAGGGCCAGCAATGCCAGCTTCACTTCCGGTCCGAGTTCGGCCACCACACGCTTGTGCATGGCGGCGTCGATGACGTTGGCATTGATTTCCACACCCGGCATAAGACGTGAGTTCTGCCAGGCATAGGGCGTGCAATACATGTCGATCCCGAGCTGCGACGCATTGTCGAGATACATACCGACCAGCACGATGCGGTCCTTGAAGAAGCCGCGCGGCAGGAATTCCTTTGGATTCAGGGCCTGGTAGTAGGAGGCATAGGCAAAGCTTTTCACCGGACCGGCGTAGCGGATCATCGGACGCTGCGGTAATTGTGTGGTATCGACCCGCATGCCGGCCGTATCCAGTACAGCGCGGCCAAAGGCGTTTTCAAACGCGGGAAAGCGCCGGATGCAGGCGCCCGACAGGGGTACCTTGGCGACGCCGGTGACCGCACCGGCATCCAGCAGCGAACGCAGCGGCAGGATCTCGCGCTGCTGGTCGACGTAGCCGTCGCTGCGCTGTTCCCACTCCGCCGCCAGCACGACATTGCCGGCGCGGCGTATGGCTTCGGCGAGGGCGGCATCGGCTTGCGGTGAAGATGGCTCGAGGAAGAGCACATCGAGGGCGATGACTTTCGCGCCCTCTTCCTTCAGGCGGTCGATCAGCGCGGCATGCATGCTGCGCGGCCACGGCCACTGGCGCTGGAATTCGGCGAAGCTGGGCTCATCGATGCCGACGATGGTGATCGGACTGTCTTCCGTGCCGGGCGAGGTCAGGATGGTCAGCCAGTCGAAGTTGTTTTCCTCGATGCGTTCCCACCACGGCGTAAGCGCGAGCACGCCGAGCACTACCCATGCGAGAAGGCCGAGCCCGAATCGGAAAATCACGGCGTCAGCTCCGGTATTCGAACGCCAGCAACACGGTCCGGCCACTGCCCGCATAGTCGCGCGCCACACGATATTGACGGCCGAACAGATTGTTGACGGTAAAGGTCAGCGACCAGTTCTTCGGCGCCGGTGTCCAGTTGACCGTGGCATTGGTCAGCCAGTAGCCGGGCAATTGCACGGTGTTGGCCAGGTCGGCCCGGGCTGCACCGGTATAGGCCTGCGACAGGTTCACGCGCACGTGCGAAGGATGGACCCAGGCGGCATTCAGGGTGAAGGTCCTGTCAGGCAGCAGGGGCAACTTCTTTCCCTCGTTAGACGTATCGCGGTTGCGCGAGCGCGTCTGGCGCAGCGCGGCCGATAATCCCCAGCGCTCGCCGATCCACAGGTTGACGCCCGCGGTGGCGCGATGAATGTCGGCGCGGGCGGCGGACAGGTCGTCGAACATGTCCAGGGAAGTCATCGAGAAGCCATCGATCGCCTGCCGGTCCAGCCGCAGGAAGGTGAAGGTGCGCTCGTTCCACTCGCTGTCCCATTGCAGTTGTGTGGCCGCGCTGGTGCCGCTGACATAGGCGTCGGGAACGCTGAGGCCGACGGTGGCCATCGGCGCCAAGGGGCCGGCGAGCGGCAGGCGCGACTGCTTCTGATAAGCCAGGCGCAACCATTGGCCGTCCGTCGGCGTCCAGGCAAGGCCGGCCTGCGGATGCAAGCGGTTGGCGCTGCGAACGCCGTTGTCGGCATGTTCCATCCTGAGGCCGGACTCCAGCAGCAGGTTCCGGTTCACCTGCCAGCGCAGGTTGCCGTACGCAAGGCCGCCGCCGATCGTCCCGGCCGACGTCTCCGCCTGCGGCGCGGACGAGCCGAAGGGGAACAATACCGCCGCGGTCGCCGGGTCGACGGGGATGCCGGTATGCGTCGGCGGAATGAGTGTCATGTCCTGAAAAAGGAGCATTGCTTCGGCAAGCGTTTGCGCCCTCGACCTCACCATGCCCGCCCGCTGGCGCGCCCAGGCCCATTCCGCACCGATTGCGGCTTGTGCTTCGCCCACGTCGAACATGCGTTTGACCTGCAACTGCTTTACCGTGGACAGCGTGTGACGACGCATGATCGGGTTGGTATCGACCGTAGCGGGCAACGTGCCGGAAAGCCGAGATACCCCTGGCACCTCGACGCCCACTGCGTAGATCGGCAGGGCCGGGTCGAAGGTCACGTCATACAGGCCCTGGCGATAAAACTCGCGCGCCTGTTCAAGGCCGAACTCGCTGACGAGGGACAAGTCCAGCGGCGACAGGTTGGCGCCCCCGGCATCAGGATTGGCATAGCGGTTTCGGTCGCGTGCGGCGTAAGCCATGAGCAGCAATTCATCCCGGAAGCCCAGCCGCTTGTGCAGGCCCAGGTGACCATTGAAGTTGGTCGTCGCGGCGCGGTCGTCCGGGTCCTGTACCGAGATCGATCCGGGCATGCCGGCCTTGCTGCGCGTCGCATTCAGGCGCAGCACGATGCCCGTGTCCGGGTCGACAATGCCGCCGAGCCCCAGGTTGACGCTTTCCTCCTTCGCGTCGCCGTTGGCGCGCGCACCGGGATCGTAGGAACGCGATCCGGTCAGCAGGTAGGAAAGGGATTGCAGCGGACCGACATCGCGCAGGAAACCCATGGACGTCAATGACTGGTTGTTGGCGACGCTGCCACGCTGCGCGGTGAGGCCCGCTCCGACGATGAAGTCATGGCGCGGCCGGCGCGGGCCGAATTCGGCATGGCGCGGTGCATAGCTGAAGGCGGTCGGGTCGAGCAGCAGGCCTTGCAGCAGACTTCCCAGGCGTGCGTTTTCCGACTCGTATTCGGACTGCACGGAAAAATGGCTGTTGGCCCAGTACGGATTGTAGGCGCGGTGCGACAGCGTGTCGGCCCAGTGGTTCAGGCCGAGGTTGCTGTAGGCGGTGGACAGGCCGGAATTGCCCGACTGGCTGTTCTGGATGCCGTTGACCGTCACTTCCCCGTAGCGGAGATAGGTGTCGAACGCCTTGCGGGCGAAGCGAATTGCTTCGCCTGCCTGGCTGTGATCCTGCGCGGTGAGACTCTTGAGCAGGTAGGGAACCGGATCGTTGCTGTCATAGCGGATCGCGGTGTCGACCGTCTTGTCGGCGGCGTCGAAACGTTCGTCGCGCAGGTAGGCGATGGCCAGCAGCGTCTGTGCCTCGGACAGGCCGGGATTGAGCAGCACGGCGCGCAGCAGCCACTCGAGCGCCTCTTCATTCTTCCCACGCCCAAGCGCAATCATGCCCATGCCTTCATAGCCGGTGGCAAGCGAGGGATGCAGGTCGATCACGCGCCGCAGCAGCGGCTCGGCTTCGTCGAAGCGCTCCTGCGTGATGTACAGGAGCGCGAGGTTGGCATAGTGTTCGGGCCCGGAAGGCTGGATCGCCATCGCGCGGCGGAAGGCGCGCTCCGCCTTGTGATGGTCGCCAAGGTCCAGGGCTGCAAGGCCGAGGTCGTTCCACAGTTGCGGCTCATTGGGCGCGATCTCCAGCGCCTTTTCGGCACGGTCGCTGGCGCGCTGCAGGTCGGGCCGCATGCCGAGGTAATACAGCGCATCGAGATGCATCACGGTGGCATGCAGCGGATCGCGCTTTTCCGCGGCATCGAGGGCGCTGCGCGTTTTTTCGGTGTCGCCGAGCAGCATGTGCAGGTACGCAAGCAGGATGTGGAAGCGCGCATCCTGCGGAAAGCGCTGCAGGCCGTCCTCGGCGACCGGGATCGCGTCTGCATGCCTGCCGTGGAAAGACAAGCGCCACGTGCGTGCCAGCGCAGGGTCGGGGAAATCGCCGAATTCCTGTTCGATGCGGTCCAGCGCGGCGGCGGCGGCCGCGAATTCGCGCTGTCGAATCAGCACGCCGTACTCGGCCATCTGTTTTGCCAGGCGTTCGCGCCGTCCTTGCGGTTCGGCCTGGCGCAGGAAGGCGGCGGCTTCGTCGGGACGTTCGTCGTACAGCGCCAGCAGGGCATCGAACAGCGCCGTGCGGGCCGGCGGCTCACCGGCAGCGCGCGCCTCGACCAGCAGGCGGCGCACTTCATCGATCTCCATCAGGTCATAGGCGCGTGCGGCGCGCTGCAGCGGTGTTTCCGCGCCAGCCTTGCGGTTGCGCAGCGCGGTGGCGCTCTCGCCGGTCAGCGAGACAATGTCCAGCCAGCTGGCCGACACCTGCCACTGCGCCTGGTCCTTCGGCTGGATAATGTAGCGCTTGAGCGGCGGCTTGCCCTTTTCCGCGTAAGCGGTTTCGCCGCGTTCGACCAGCACTTCGCCGAATTCGTTGTAGAAGTGCACCTGGCCGGAAAGCACGGTCAACGTGGCCGCGCCGTTCTCGTCGGCGGTCAATGACCAGTCGGTACCGCGCACGGAGACGGTGGCGGACGGCGTTTCGATGCTCAGGCCGGCAGGGACAGTTTTCGCACGCATCCATACGCCGCCGCGCTCGAGCCCAAGGCGCGTTTCGCCGTCGCTGCGGCGGCCGATGTTGCGAATCTGAAGATTGGTGTTGGCATGGACGCGGATCTGCGTCTCGTCGCGGAACAGGATGCCCATCGCGCCGTAGGGACCGGTGCGGAGATTGTCGCCTTCGGCCAGCCATTGCTTCAGTTCGACGCGCCGCCAGCCCGGTTGTTCGACGGGATTGAGCTGTTCGTCACCCTTGTTTGTGACGACCTGCCCGACGGTGTCGAGCTTGCGTGGCAGGACGTCGGCCTGTGCCGACAGAGCGACGGAGCAGGCAAGCGCCGCCGCACAGACGAGTTTGGACAATGTTCTCTCCCTGCGGATCCGTCTTGGTGCGGGTCCCGCATGTATTGCGCCTCGTGGATAGGCGCGACTGATGCGAGTGTAAACCGGAATCCCGAAGAATGTTGTTGTATGGCAGCTACCGGCCCGTGGCGTCACCCGGGCCACTGCGAAGGGCACTGAGCTTCGCTTCGGTACCCAGCTTCGTGCCGATGTCATCGAGCACGGACAGCAGTGCCTTGGCGGTATCGGACATGTCACGCAGTTTCTGGCCGCGCACGTGGGCAGGGAGTCTATCGATCAGCGACAGGCATTCCCGCACCTGTGAGGTATAGCGGGCATTGGACAGGCTGGCCTGCAGCCAGGCAGCCAACGCTGCCGTGTCCAGTGCAGGCAACGCCTTGTTCCCGTCCTCGTGCGCGGCGAGGTAATCCACCTGCTCGCACCACTGCCTGACCCTGTAGCGATGATGCAAAAGCTTGTGCAGGAGCGGATGCCATGACAGCCCCTTCAGGCGCGTCCATTCGCTCCGCGCACGGTAGGATTGCGACCACTCGGGTACCGCGTCGGCCGCCATCGCGCGGCTGATGCCGAAGCCTTGCCCGGCATGGCATCCCATGCAGATCAGCAGCATCCCGTGCTCGGGATCCTCCACGCCTTCGGCGACCAGGTCGCGGCCGAAGACATCCGCTATCCGAACGATGGCCTGGATAATCGCGGGATCCTCGGGCAGCAGGAACAGGTTGCGCACGAAGACCTGGTCGATCTTGATCGTCGCAGCGGGTAGCTGGTGCAGGTAGGCCAGCGAGGAATAACCGGTGCCGAAATCGTCCAGCGCGAATCGCACGCCGATGGCGGCGCATTGCTGCATGATTTCGCGCACATGGTTGAGGTCGCCGAGAAAGGAGGATTCGAGGATCTCGATTTCGAGGTCGCCCGGCCGCGCATCAGGCACGTCGTCGAGTGCCCGCTGTACCCGCAACGGAAAGTCGGGCAGCAGAAGATGCCTGCCTGCGATGTTGACGCTGACGCAGGTGTCGACGCCGAGCGCCCGCCACGCCACGACCTGGCGCAATGCCTCGCGCATGCTCCACTCGCCCAGGCGCACGATGAAGTCGCTGTTTTCGACTGCGGGCAGAAATTCCGCTACCGGGACGATGCCGCGCTCCGGATGGTGCCAGCGCAATAGCGCTTCGAAGCCGAGAATACGGCCGCTGGCAAGCTCGACCTTGGGCTGGTAGAAGAGACGCAGCTCGCGATTCTCCATCGCGTTCTTCAGGCGGTCGAGGAGCGCACGGCGCGTGTGGGTGCGCTTGTCCTGCTCCGCGTCAAACAGGCGAAAATAGCCGCGTGCCTCCTGCTTGGCCTGGTGCAGTGCCATTTGCGCGTGACGGGTCAGCGTATCGCCGTCTTCGGAATCGGACGGCATCACCGCAACGCCCGCGGAAAAACTCAGGTCCAACTGCTCGCCATCGACGACAAGCGGCATGCGATTGATTTGCAACAGTCGCACCACGCGCTCGTCAACGTCGTCCCAGCCCTTCAGGTCGGGCCAGAGCAGGCAGAATTCGTCCCCGGATATGCGCGCCAGCATCTCCCCCTGGCGCAACTGCGCCGCGAGCTTGCGGGCAAGCGCCAGCAGGACGCGGTTTCCGACATCGTTGCCGCGCACCTCATTGAAGCGTCGGAAGTCATCGATGTCGATGTGCACCAGCGCCAGCCATTGGCCTCCGGCGCGTGCGTCGAGGGACGCCTGGCGCAAGGTGTTCCCGAACAGAATGGCATTGGGCAAGCCGGTGAGCGGATCGTAATAGGCCGTCTGCTCGACCCGTTCGCGTACCTGCTGCTCGTGGCTGCGGCACAGGGTCAGCGAACGCCCCAGGCCGACGAGGATGGGCGAGAACAGTTCGGGCAGCGACAGCTGCGTCGCCGGTGCAGTCGACGCCAGCAGCAGGATCACGCCGTCACCGGGTACCGGCAAGCGCAGCGCATAACGACGTGCCTTGCGGGGATTGATCCGTGCCAGCAATTCCGGGACGTCCAGCAGCGCAGGCGGTCCTTGCACCAGTGCTGCCGGCACCATCAGCACTTCTTCGCGTCGGCGCACCAGGTCGTAGTCGCCGATCGCAAGTCGGAGGCGTGCGGCGACAATCGCGGCGCCCTCCTCGCCGCTGTCCGGCCTGTCGAGCCACAGGCCGACTGGAAATCCCGTGTGGTACATCAGGCGCTGCAGGGTGCGCACCATCAAGGGTTCCACCGCGACTTCGCTGCCGATGGACAGCGCGAGGTCGTAGAGAATCGCGAGCGCCTGCTGGTCGCCTGCCGCGTGCATTACCCGCCTCCTCCCCACGGAATCCCGACGACGGTGGCGTTATGGAACAACGGATAGCCGCCGCTGGAGGATGCGCCGATCTCGCCCAGCGATAGTGCGCCGTAGAGTCGCGGATGGCCCGTCAGTCGAGCAAGTTCGGCCAGCTCGCGCTTCATGCCCGCCTCGCCCATGTGCATGCGGCGCCCGGCGCAATAGAACGTCACGAGATTGTGCGTACTGCCGGTCTTCATGTCGGCCAGGTCCATCGCCAGCAGCGCAGGCGCGCGCCCTGCCCCGCTGCGCGCGTCGAGCAGGGTCAGCACGGAGTTGGGCGGGATTTCGCCGACACAGACAATCCCGCCGGCCTCGTCCAGTGCGACCGGGATGCGTACCAGGACCGTGCCGTCGGCGCGCAGGATGCCGAACGGGAAATGCACGGCATAGTTGTAGAAATTGTCGCGGTCGATTGCCACCCCGTATTGGGCGGCCATGGTCTCGCGGTACACCTCAAGCGCGGACCGCCAGTCGATCTGCACGACGCGGTTCCCCGTGGCTGAAGTGGCAGTCGTGACCTGCTCGGGTACGTCGAAACCGTGTTCCAGCGCGGCGCCTGCGTGCCCGGGCAAGAGTTGCAGCAGCACCCCGCCGGCGATGCTGCGTGCATTGTCGAACAGGCAGTCAATACGGACGAAGCGCTCGCTGCCGGCATTCACGCCGGCGTAATGCACGCGGTCGGCCAGTGCCAGGTACCAGGCGTCGAGGTGGGTGGCGATGTTGGGCACCAGGGCATCGAAGACGCAGAACAGCGTCGCCTCTTCCTCGCTCTCGCCGAGAAGGTCATCGACGAAACCCGCGAGGCGCGCGGCAAGCGGTTCCACCGCCTCGGCATGGGCAACGTCCTCAACCAGCAGAGGGGCAGGCGCACCGACCAGCGGCAGCAGGATTGCCCCTTTTTTGACCCCGCCGGTTTCCAGCAGGAGCGCAGGAAAGATCGCCCCCGCCAGCGCGATGCCGGCACGTGTGCAGGATTGTTGCAGCACTGGTACGGCGGCCGCTTCCGCCTCCGGAAGGAGTGCAAGCACGGAGAAGGCGGGGAATGTTTCCCGCCAATGTGAAATGATGTCGTCGACTGCGGACGGCGTGAGCGATTCCAGATAGCGCGGCGAATGCATGATCACCTTGCCCGTTAGAGTTATTTTGAACTGATTTTCCCACCGTCAATAGCTGACGCATACTACGGGAATCAAGGAAATCGAAGATTGATGGCGCGGCTGGCGGGGATCGAACCCACGACCCTTGGCTTCGGAGGCCAATACAGGGAACGCGAGAAAGCCTATAGAATGCAGCAACTCCTTGAGTTTTAAGGATAAATGAATAGGCAGTTGCGGGCAACAAGAGGCAGCAAAAGGAAGAAATTCAGCCAAAATTTTCACCAAATCTTCCCCAATGCCCTAGTGCCCGCCGGTAGCCTTGACACATGGGGGGCCATCTCACTATGAGCCTCCGGAAATACGCGAACCTGTCACAGCTCCCCTTTAAGAACGCTCGCGTTGCTAAAGCTCCCTCAGCAATGAGGTGTTTGTCAGTCGCTCAGCTCGACCTCAATTTCGCCTTGCAGCTACACCCAACACCACTATTCCAGACGCCGTAGAGTCAGTCCGCCTAAGTCGTCCCGGATAATAGTCAATGTATCTCCATCCTTCCAACCCATTTGCGCCGCCAATTCCTCCGGCAGTTTGAGAATGCCATCGCCGCTACCGTCCCTGGCAGTGCTTCTGCATGGCCGGCCCAGTTCTCCTGCAGCCGGCAAATGCTCCAACAATATCGCCAGCAAGGTCTCATCCGACCCCGGCGGCGTCAACCAGGCGGCACACAAACGATTTGAGTAAACCGCCCAAGCGTAGACGATGTCGTCGTCGACGACCTGCTTGTCGGCCGCATGGAGACAGCGGCGCATCCGCGCTAGGTCGCCGGCGAATTGCAGGGCAAGTTCTTGCTGTTCACTGTAGGTCGGCACTATTGAAGCATCCTTTCGGCAGTAGCTGCCATCCATCAACGGTGGACACGTACGCGCGACTGTGGGTACTGCCCATTTTCTTGCAGAATCGTCAGCAGGAATCCTACATTGAACATGGGATTGTGCATGAATGAGACGTAAGGCGTAATCACAACTATTGCGGAGTTTCCCTTTAGGCGCGCGTCATACAATGCCGGTCTCGATTTCTTGCTCCTAGCCACGTTAGTTAGACGGAGCGCAATAATGCGATGAACGCCTTACCAACTTCGTTGGTACCGAAATACAGTGCAATCTTTCATTCTCCCTTCAGGCAGGCATGGTTAAGCGAAGTTCGGTCGCCGCTTTCGGCTGGACCTATCTATCAAGGGATGCCGTCAGGAAGGCTGAAGCCCAAATGGCAAGCGACACGCAGGGCGTGCGTGACGAGATTGGCTTTCTCCACATTCATCAGGGCTACGCTGACCGGTTCTTTCCCGGCACATCTGTATTGCAGCTGCGCCTGCGCTACGTCCTGTTTGTACCATGGATGTATCAGGGATTCCTGAAGCGACCACCGCGCGGCGATGTTCGGACCGCCGTTCGTGATGCCGAACAACAATTGGTCAAACGCCTGTCGGCTGAGTCGCTCGGGGTCATCGGCCGCGACAGCCCCAACAATATCGCTGTTCAGCCGCCATCACTCGTCTATTGGGGTGCGCTATCCGCATGGGGACTATTGCGCACTACTGACGCCGGGCGCTACTTCACCCGCGCCGAGGTACATGCTGCAGTTGCGGCCGGTAAAATCATCCGCGACGACGACGGCACGCCACTTCGAGACCATGTCGCCCCCTTCAACACCCTGCCTGCACCGCCTCTCGACTGGGAATCTTGCGGCGCGGTCTGCTTTGCGCTCACGCCCACAGAGCAAGTTTTCCTGCGAGGCCGTTGGAAAAAACTTTCCTGTCCAAACGACCACCTGCGTCCGGCGCTACTTGCTCGCCTTGCCGAACATGTCATCCCCGAGGTCCTCAAGGTACCAGCCTGTTGGAGCGACGAACTGGTGGAACTGGCGGATGAAGAGGCACCAGTCCTGCGTCGCGCCCAGGCAGCGGCGTCACTAGCAGCCGTCGGACGGGCCGTGTACGCCGCACTAGTGGAGGAGATGCGAGAAACGAAGGATTCACTGCCTACGCCGACCGTACATCGGGATCAGCTCAACAAGGTTATCGATGAGCATGCCGATTTAGCGCTTACCACGGACCTCGACCAAGTCGCAGCCGACATCGGCGGACTACCCGTGAAACTAAGGCCTGTGCTCGAAAGCACACTTGCTTGGCTCAACCGATCCACCGATACCCCCTCAACCTTGTTGCCCATCTTCAGGCACGCCGAGTGGGAACGCAAGGGCCTGCGATCACGCCTTTCCGAACAGGCATCCTCACAGAAGCGCCGCGAGGAATGGGACAGCAACAATTATCAAGTAGCCCAACCGCTACATTACCGGTGGTATCGGGTACGCCAGATGCTCGCTGATTTGTATGGACAGCCATGACGATAACGACATCACCATGGCCGAAGCAATCATTCCTCGACGCGCTGCGCCCAGGGCCGGGCGAGCGAGTGCAACTTGCACTGCTTTCAACTTACTCCGCCGACCTTGGAGCGGTAGCTGCAGCCCTGCTCGCGTTGGCTGGGCGTGATTGGGACGATGGCCGGGGTAGTCCAGCTGGCTTGGCCGAGGCACTAGAGGTGCTAAAGAAGAAGGTGCGACTGCTGGTCCAGTGCGGGAGATTGGCACTGCCAACGAGAAGGACGTCGATTGTCGGCGTGTTCGACCAGTTCGTGGTTGACATCCCGCGCGACGAAGCCGTGGGCAGCTGGCACCCAAAAATTGCGTTGGTGTGCTACGAGGATGACGACGGCAATCGGTCCTGGCGTCTTTGGCTCGGCAGTAAGAACCTGACCAAGGCTTTCCACTATAACTTCGGCCTGGTATTACCCGGCTCGGCTCACACTAAGGGCGGGAAGAACGTGCCCGGCGTGTCGGAATTGGCCTATCAGTTGGCGCGGCTGGCGGCTCTGCCGAACGTTGATCCAACAGCGCTAGCTACAGAACTCGCCGGAATCACTTGGTCCATGCCGTCCAAGGTACGAGTCAATTGGGTGCATCTGAAACTCGGTCCAGACACTGGTGTCGCACTCCCGTCGCCGCACCAAGCAGACAAAGTAATTGTGGTCAGTCCGTTCGCTGATGGTACATTCGTCCAGAAGCTCGGCACTTGGGGCGGACAACATTGCCGCAGGTCGTTGATATCAACTGCGTCCACACTCCGCAAGCTTGCCTGTCAGGCCGGACAACCACTCACAGGTTTCAACGAGGTCCTTGGAACCTTGGACCGCCCAGAAGACGAAGGCAGTGCACCTATGCCAGCGGCGTCGATGACACCCAGCACTGAACCAGGTACGACGAACGAAGAGGAATTCATCCCACAGGGACTACATGCCAAGCTGATCGCTATAGCGTTCCGCAAGTCGGTGAAGATATTGGTGGGCAGTGCGAATGCCACTCAGCGCGGCTGGGAGGGCGGCAATGCGGAGGTTATCGCGGAAATTGAGGGTGACACTGCACTACTCGAGGGTGTGCAGGAACTTGTCAGCCGCGCCTGCCCGCAGACGCTTTCTGGGCTGCAGGCAGATGGCTTTCCAGTTGATGACCTTATTGCTAAACAGCTGGAAGAGTGCCGACGCGTATTGGCAACCCGAGTCGGAATGGACCTCGCGCGCGATGGCGGCACCTTCAAGCTACGGGCTGATTCCTACCCGGTTTTGCCCCACCCAACAGTCGAGCTGCAAGTCGGACTGGCGACCACAGACCTGGTGCCATGGCCATTAGGGAGCGACGTGGTTTGCCTCGGCACAGTGCCCGTCGCGCAGTACACCACACTGGTGCGCCTGCGTCTGTCTCTTGATGGCCTGGCGTGCGAATGGCTACAGCGATTGAAAGTCGTACCGCCGCTGCCCATGGAACGCGACCGCGCCGCGATCGCCGCACACTTGAGCCCCGCACAGTTGATCGCTTGGCTACGAGCTACCCTGCGAGGCGACGCTCCCTCCGGGGAAGTGGACGGACGGTCTTGGGATGACCCCACCGAGTCAGACGATAGCCCTGCTAGGGCGACATACCCAGTGAGCCGGCGGAGCTTGCTGGAACGAATCACACTTGAGGAAATTCTATCCTGTTGGGCGCGAGACAGGACGGCTTTTGGGGTTGCGAATGAGAGAATCTCCGGCTACCTGCAAGCGGTGCTTGCGACCGCAAAACCTACTGAGGAGGAGCGGCAACACCTGGAACAGCTATGCCGAGTGTGGGAGCTAGCACGGGCAACTCTGGGAGGAACTGATGGCCGCTGAAGCGCAACCGTTCCAGGTCGCAACGGCGGAAGTGGCCTACAAAGTGCTACGCCGCGGCCGTGGTTCACGTCGTTTCCTAGTGGCAGACGAGCCAGGGCTTGGCAAGACGGTCGTCGCACGAACGATTATAGAAAGGTTGGTCGAATGGCAGCATCAGAACCAGCCGCGTCGTCCGCTGGTGGTCTACTACATTACCAGCGACCTGCATATCGCGCACCAGAACTGCGATCGCCTTGTAGCCGGACTACGGCAGCACACTCCGCATGAGCTGGTTTCGCGCGCGGATCGCCTCGGCCTGATTCCGCTAACAGCACGCCTTCGTGGACCAGCCGAGCTGTTCGCTTTGACCCCAGGGACGTCCTTTCCTAGCGAGACCAAGTCACGCGGCCCTGGCCGTGCCCGCGAACGCGCTTTCCTGTTCGCCCTACTGGAGCGAACGGTACCTGATTCGATCAGCTCAGCAAACGAGCCAATGTTTCGACGCGGGCTCAGCGCCGCGCGGTGGAATGAAGAACGCTGCCAAGTCGCCGGAGAAGTGGCTGGCCTTCCACGTAGTTTCGTCCGTACGTTCCACTTCTGTCTGAAGCAGCAATTCGGTACTCGGTTCGACCTAATGTTGCCTTTCGGCAAGTCGCAAGGACGCGTACTAGCTCGGCTGCGCCGGGTGCTGTCACATGCCGCACTGCTTTCTCACCCACCTGATCTCGTGATCCTTGACGAGTTCCAGAAATACCGCCACCTGATCGCAACTAAGATGGATCAGGACGAGCTTGTTGCCGCCATGTTTAACGGTACCGGCGATGCACGGCCGGCAGTTCTCCTTTTGTCGGGCACACCATATCCAAGCAAGGGTGAAAACGCACGTAAGGAGCTGTTCGAACTACTCGCCTTTCTGAAGAACGATAAGCGTTTCAGCGATGAGCTCGTACAAGCATTCGAAAACTTTGAAGCGATCCTGCGCGACATTGCCAAGGCGGCCGGCAACCATCAGGAGCAGGCACTGCTTGCCACACGCGCGAGGCAGGTGCGCGCGCTGATTCAGGGCAAGATGCAGCAGGTGATGGCTCGCACGGAACGCGAGAGCTTAGCGCCACGCACTACTCTTGACCACACAACTCCCTGCAAGGTCGGACTGGAAGTGGCAGATCTCGAGGTATTCCGCGGGCTAACCGACCTGTTCCGTCCAAGCGACCACCATTACGCGCAGCCCTACTGGTCGTCGGTCCCATTGCCAGGACAAGCACTAGGTCGGCGCTACGAGGCCTGGAAGCGGCGCCTCAAGCGCCCGTTGACTGGGCCGCACATCACCGCTGCCACGATCGCCAAGCTGAAAAAGCCGGGGAGTTGGCCTCATCCGAAACTGCGTGCTCTTGAAGGGGTGGCACCTGTCAAACAGTTGGCGCTTCCATGGGTGCCGCCTAGCCTTGCGTGGTGGGACTTGGGTGGTGCCTGGAAAGATGTAAAGTCACCGCAGAAGCTCCTGCTGTTTAGTCGCTTCAAGGCCGCCCCTCAAAGCATTGCAGCCCTGACCAGCTATGGTGTGGACTCCGCAGTTCTGAAGTCCGGACCCGGTGCCTATGACGCCGCGGGGCGCTCTACCCGGCTTAAGCCAGGTAAAAAGCAAATGCCTCTGCTAGCACTGTTCCACCCGTCGCCATTCCTGATCCGAGTCACCGACCCGCTCGCAGGAAACAGCAAAGGTAATCTACGTTCAATTCGCGCATTGGTGAGACGGCAACTCAAGAGCGCACTGGCGGCCGACCGCCCAATCATGATCGACGAGCATAATCGGAAGGCGCAGCGTAAGAGACGTCCTGTGTGGCAAGTTCTTGCCGGTATTGAGAAGCGGCGCGGGCTCACTTCGGAGATCCGTCAGGGATGGGACGCAATCGCCGACCAAGAGAGCAGTGTTGCCGCGATGCTCGCAGCTTGGCGAGAAGTGAAGGAAGTTGATGCAATCAGTCCGCGAGAGCTAAATGACCTTGTCGAGCTTGCACTTTCCGCACCCGGTGTGATCTGCGGCCGAGCGTTACTACGGCACCACCACAGCGCACTGGATGGACGCGAATACGCCGCACTTGTCGACCTCTGCTGGACTGGTTTGCGAGTGTATTTGGACGAACCGGTGTTCTGGGCGGTCTGGGGAAAAGGAAAGTCAAACGACACTTTGCGCAAGGCGATGCTCGACGGTTGCTTCGAGTCAGTTCTGGACGAGCATTTTTGGATGCGGCGCGGGACTGTCAACGGTGGAGCCCGCGGGCTGGCGAAGGACTTAGCGCGCACCTTCCGACTTTCCACCGGCGGATTCACGTTCCAGGTCCTTGGCCGAAATGGTGAAGCGGCGCGTAGGGGCCTGCGACTGAGATGCCATGCTGCCGTCCCATTCGGCGGTGCCGAAAAGGCGCCTCGCCAAGCTAAAATTGGAGCCGTTGCACAGCGACAGTCCGCCCGCGGCGATGATCTACGCACAGCGTTTAACACGCCATTCTGGCCGCACTTGCTGGCGTCGACGTCGGTCGGCCAGGAGGGACTCGATTTCCACACTTGGTGCGCGCGCGTGATGCACTGGGACCTGTGTCCCGGCCCAGTGGAGTTAGAGCAGCGAGAAGGACGAGTCAGTCGTTACGCGGGCCTGTCTGTGCGCCGCGAACTCGCCCAACGACTGCGCCACGAGGCGCTCAACTACGCCGATGGCATGCACCAGTCACCGTGGGATCGCCTTGCCGACCTAGCAACTGAGCGCTACCGAGATGCTTCCGGGCTGCAGCCATGGTGGCAACTCGATGGTGCCAGCGTACAACGCTATGTATTCCAGGTTCCACTTGGGCGCGACACCCAGCGCTACGAGCTCCTGCAAAAAGAGCGCATGGTCTACCGCCTCGCCCTCGGTCAGCCAAACGCCGAGGACCTGGTACGCACGCTCGCAGTACAGGACTCGGCAACCATTGAACTACTGCGCGGCTTGGTGCTAGACCTATGCGCATTCAAGCGTGCTGGGCCACCGGCCGGCGGTGCTCCTGTCATCCCACTTCCCGCTTCGCCACGATGTGATCCTGACCGTTTGCAAGAACCGCCTGACCCCTTAGGTGAGTCAGCGTAAGCTTCATCGTGATACGAGCGCTTGGCGCGACATGCTCGCAATGCGGATAAACGCCCTCTTCCGCTGGGCGCGACAGTCTTTAAACCTGATAATGGTTATTATCAGGTTTAATTTTTTGGCATAGATATCGTGAATCCGTCGACCGGGGCGCAGGCTTCACCTCCAAAACGCCATCGCGGTACTGCTGTCCGCCAAACATCCATGTATCAAATGCAGACCAATGCTGCAATTGTTTATACGTATAAACTGCTGTGGAAGAATGAGCATCGGCGACGGTACAGCGGCCAATATCGCGTGCTCCCGGTACTCATCGGGCCAAAGATGCGGAATTAACGCTGCAGGGTCGATTCAGAAAAGGTGAAAATATGGCTGGAGGAATCTGCAGCTTGAATGTGAGTTGGCTGTCGACAATGACGCGCTATAAGCCCGGAACAAGGCGCTCTCTCACACATGTTCCTGCTCCCTCCGCAGGTCGCCGCTGAATACCACGGTCCTACCCGGCACCCGGGTCTGCGCCCTGACCTTTCGGGGACGGTTCCGTCAACTGTATTCGAAGCGCCTCGATCAACAATTCGGGGTCTTCGTTCTGCAGCACCAGTTGCAACGTCAACCCGACCTCGCCGAGATCGTTGACGACCCGGGTCACGGCGTCCTTATATCGCTTCTCAAAATAGGCCTTTGCAAACATGGCGGTTTTCAGCCTTTGAGCCGCCTCAGCCATTACGGCAATGTCCTTCAGGCTTTCGTCCAGCTTGCGCGCCATAGTCTTCCGGCCGATCCCTAAGCCCAGTCGACGGGATGGGTCTCGCATGCGCCTTCTCGATACCCTCGCATTTGGAAACGATAGTCGTCGCCCACAGCTTCGGTGCCGAACCTCAAGCGCACATGAAACCGCATCTGCTGCCGAGCAATAAGATCAAATTCTTCAACGGAGTGCGCCCACATGGTTATCCGCATCCATGGTCTCCACTCCTCCCAGCCCTGTCCGGTCATCTGTGATTCTTCCCACCAAATGCAGTACGCTTTTCTGGCCGGCAGCCCATCGAAGTATCGGTAGAACGGCGTCGTGCCGTCCAGAATGAAGAAAGGTATAGCATCGAGCAGGGTGGTCAGCTGGCTAACATCAGCGCACTAATATAAATAGTTTGATTTAGCGCAAACCACACTCCCCTGCATGTCGAGCGCCGATTCCTATACGTTGACGTGAGCACATGAGCCAGGTCACGACCGACCACCATTGCCCAATGCCTATCATGACCGTCACGCCACCACGACCATCCCTTCCACCATTGATCGCAGCGCCTTTGGTGCCATTTCCGGGATACCTGCTGATATCCATGCGACTACGTGCACTGCTACTCGACGCAATCAGCCGCCGCATCATAACCACGCTCATTCACACTTAGCACACAATCGCTGCGATCACCGACACTTATCAGTGAAATAGAATCGCAGCACTAACTTGCATGGGAGCACCTCATGGACAATACCTCGCGCACTACCAACAATGCTACTGAAATTGATGCAGTTCTCGCAGCGGTAAGCCAAGTCTACAACGGTGGGTTCGGCCAGTTCTTCTTTAACCGGCCGGCCAGCTACCAGTCAGCATTAACCGGATTCCGCTTAATCGGACTTCCGGTCTTAGCCAATCTGCTTATAGAGGCATATGCGCAGATTATGCCCTTTGACGAATACCTTGACACTACGGACATGAGCCGGCTGCAGTTGCGCCGCATTCGGCGGTTGGAAGCTGATTGGTCGAAACACTGCGGTGATGATGGCGATATAGTTGACGCTTACATCGAACAGTACCTCTCGCGGAACGTTGTCTAACCTTGACTGCCCACGTAATGTCGCGCGCGTCCGTACTTAGCGCGCAGTGCAGACCATGGTTGACGAAGCAAAACACCCCCCGGAACTCGCGCTTGCGCGAAGCGCGGGGGCTAACATGCCTGTCACAAAATCTCCGCCGTCCATATATCACCTCACACTGCTGTCGTGTGCCTTCTTAAATGAGTCCACACAAGTTCGCGCAACCCGCACCTGCCTCTCACAGCTCCTCGCCTTGCTGAACTTTCCATCGCGGGCATCTTCGGCTTACGCCAGCTCCCTCCCCTGCACGTCGGCACACCAGGCCTCGCTTCCGCACCTAGTTCAATTGCCAGGTCCCCAGCTTGTCAAACAGCCAGCCGGCGCATCCTCCTTATTTGCGCGGAACAGCCCGTGGGAAGGATGGCCCCACCCCGACGTCCAGGATCGGAGGTGCGGACGTACGCGCACTCCAGATTGGCATGGTGATCCAGTGACAGACACAACTCTCCAAACCAGCAGCCTTGGTGTAAGGTCAGCCAGCTTCCCAGTCACTGTAAGGCGAAACATTTGCGTGCAGCTCGGCCTCCGGTGCCGCTGCACATCTCTAGCCGGATCCCGTATAGCGGTTTGCCAACACTGCATGCGGCTACAATTGAGCAACCAAGTCTTCGAAACCTGCCGGTACAGCGGGTCGAAAGATCGGCGCGGGCTACTCAATGGGTCTATCTGGAGCTGGCTAAAGAGCTGGCGAGGGAGCTGGCTCACCTGCTGGGTCGAACGGAGATCTGGAGGTGTAGCGTAAAGGTACAGCAAAGCGGCTGTTGGGGAGAATTTAGGCGTAGGGTCCCCACCCTCTCCGACGTTAGAGAAGAGTCATGTAGCTATCGCCTGCCGTCCGACGTTACACTTGTACTGCCAAGCAGCGTATAAGCGTGCCTGCTGCGGCCGCGTCAGCAATCTCCTCCGTGGTCTATTTTGCCTGTTCGAACGGCGTTCACAACTTACTCATCGGCTGTTAGGCGTCGTTGGAAGTTACAGCATTTCGGTGCCGCATCGGAATTGCCCGAGACTAAGGCTCCTGTCGACTAAAGCGCAACTCACGCAACTCTGCCAGCACCCGTAGAGGTCGCCGTTCAAGGTTGTAGGTGTCGACCGCAAGCATCCCCGGCACATAGTCCCGCCCAAGAATCTTGGCCAATGTCTCGGGGTCTTTGCGCCAAAGCGGATGAAGCACGACGCAGTGCCACGTCTCGGTACCGGAACGTTCAACAATGCAAGGCAGATTCGAGTGCGGCAGCCGGAGGTGGCTTAACGCACTTGGACGCATGAGCGCGACGTCTTCGGCGAGAGCATGGGCGCGCTCGCGCCAACCCGCTAACTCAGGCAGCTCGTTCTCGTTCGGGTTGAGCCCGCATGCGTATGCGGGATCGACCATTGCCCGAAGGTAAGACATGCCCAACCGCCAGTCGAGCAGCCCGTGGTATGCGCGGTTGCTGAATCGCTGAATGCATCGGTAGCAGGATGTCTTGCACTGCTCTTGGTGGCCGCCCCGGCCACTATATTGCGCGAGAAAGTCCTTGAGCGGCCACTGGTCCGGGCACGACAGTATCGCGTCGATGATTTCGGCTACGTACGGAGCCCCACCCGGAACGCTTGGCTCACTCAGTCGCCGGCACAGTCCCGAACCATTGATGAGTGCATCAGCGATCTGCAACATCGGCTTCCCGCTTCGGAGTCGCGGCTCCAGTGCCTCGAACTCCTCCGCTGAGACGTCGAATTCGAGGGCCGCACGTTGAACAAGGATTTGGGTCGCGCTCACTGCCGCTGCGCGTGTCGGGATATCAGAAAAGGCCCCCCTACGTGCCACCTTGTCGAGTGTTAGGCGCGGATCATATCGCCGCAACTCTAGGTACACAGCGTCGGTCTTCTTGCGGGACACCAGGCCGAACCTCAAACCGATCTGCCCGTTATCGTCTGCGGGCCAGCGAAAAGTGCTCTTCTCCCGTACGCCGGTCTCGATTGCCTGGGCGGCACCGAGCCGTAGGAATTTGCCGGTTTCAGCAACTGGAACACGCATGTCCAAGACCTCGTCCACGACGAAGCTAGCGCCCTTTCCCTCGTCATTTGGGGTGCCATCGTTGAGCTGCAGAATTGTCGCACCAGCTCCGCGCCAGACCACCATGTTTTCACGCTCCACAGGCATGCCCGCTTCCAGCACCACTGCTACCGTCCGCTGAGACATCCTCGGATTCTGCTCCTCTTCTGCAGAAGGGTTGAAGTCGGTACGGAAAGCCGCTGGCGTCACATAACGGCCAAACGCATCAGTGGGGACGGGGGCTTGGCAATCATCACACGATGTCGCTTCGACCGGGCGCTCCTCCATGAACTTCGCTGAGCCGCAGGCTGAGCATACTGCGACGAATGACTCGGTTTCCCACCACCTTGATACAGCCTGCGCGGTCCATGCACCGGCGGCACGAACTGGTTCAGTTAAGTTGCCGGTGAAGCCCACTACCCTGTGCTGCTGCTTATCCTTGACCAGTACGTTGCCTGGAGCATATTCGAACACCGCCATATCGAGGTCGCGGTCCATCTTTGACCACGTGTATTCATCCCTCTCGCCTCGCTCCTCCCGCAGTCCAATGTATAGATTCCTGACCCGGGTGGGCATTCCGTACATCGGCAGCAGCCCCCACTCTGCAAGGAACCTAGCCAGTCCAATCGGGGCGTCGGGCGCATGCTCACGTAACGCCTCGATCTCAGCTATTAGTCGGTCTGGCGTGGCTCCGGCCAACAATCTGGCGCGCTGATGACCACTGACTGCGGTTTCCAAAAACTGGTCACGCTCACCGGTGGTCGCCTCCAGCACAGTCTTGAGCCTTCCCGGCCACCCGGCAGAGTTGTCATGGTAGTAATCACGAGTCGTAACGTACTCGCCGTGGACATCGGGCGGAATCAATAGGTCGCCAGGGTACATCTGGCCATGTGCTTCACACTCATCGCGCAACTTCTGGAAGGCAGCACGCAGCCAGTGCTTTCGCAGCAGGCGCATCGGGATCGGATCGTGCTCGACGGCGAGAAATGGCGGGGGCGGTGCATCTCCTGTGATCGAATTCGGATGCGCAAAGTAATACGCGTCATGTGAGCGGCCGCGGCAGAAGGTTATGACGAACGAAAATGCTTGTCCCCTACGTCCGGCACGCCCCACCCGCTGCTGGTAGTTGAATCGCTGCGGAGGCATATTGGCCTGATATACGCTCTGCAGTGCCCCGATGTCGATCCCGACCTCCATGGTCGTCGTTACCGACAGCATATCGATTTGGCTTGCAAGCTTTTCTGTTTCACTCTCGCCGTTCACGAAGATGCCCTTGAACTTTCGCAACCTGTCAGCAAAATCGTCGGTCTGCCCAGTGAGCTCCTCGACACGAAGGCGAAAGCGTGAGACGCCATCATCAGCTCCGCGCACGATGCGCTTGCCGAGGAAATTGCCACCCCATAATTCCTCGACATTGCCACTAGGCTCCCTGTCCAAGGTCTCGCCACAGCGGGTGCAAAGTCCCAAACCAGTGTGCAGGTGGACACGCTCGCAGTTGCGGCAGCGCCAGTAACGATCACCCCTCTCGGCGACCTTCAAGGCAAAATTTGCAATGTCGAACATTCCGCCGCGATGACCTGCATCAGAAAAACGCTGGAGCACATCGGAAAGGCCCGCAGCAACATCCGCCCCGGCGTACACCTTGTCAGCGATCTTCCTTACCCGATTCTTCAGAGGGATATCGCCACCATTGACCCATTCCTTCATCGTTTCGTCGTTGGCATATCGATTGTCACGCACGCGGTAAGCACCGGCGAACACGCGCAGCCACGCGTCTATTTCTTTCTCGTCCTCGCGCGAGGCACCAGCTAGACACGGGTAACCGAGTCCAGTCTCCTCCAGCGCGAAGAAGGTGTTTGCGAAGATGACGTCGTCAATCAACTCGTACTGTTGCTCCAGAATGACGGCAGTAAGGCTGGCCCTGTCCGCGCCGACCAGGTTACCCGAGTAAGTGACCCCGTCCCCGGTCTGCTCAAACAAGGCATACCACGGGCGTCCCTTGAAGTTCGCTCGTCCGTTCTTATCAAACGGGTGGATCCCCAACTTTACTAACTCGGCGACGAGATCGCCGGCGTGCCCGCCGCCGTCCTCGTCCTGCAAGAGTTCTCGCAACGTGACCTTGTTACCTCCCGCCGCTCCAGTGCCGCCGCTTGCGCGCTGGGCAGCGTAGCGCTGCCCCAGTGCGACCATCTCATTAATCTTGCCCTCTTCCAACAGACGTTTGCTCGTCTCCTGGAACTGCTCGTCGCTGAGCCAGTCCATTTTCCGGGCTTCGACTCGCGCGCGCGCAGTCGCCACAAGCAGCTCGCGCCTCAAGTCCCGCAAATGCATTGTCTCAATCGCCAGTGCCTGATTAGCCGCATCTTGTCGGCTGTCGGAGAAGCAGATCCCCTTCGGTTCGGCCCCAATCGCGTGCAGGAGCTCGAAAAGCTCTGTTGCCACAAGCTGAGATGCCTTGGACACACCGGTCCGGAATGCTCGGATTGGTGAACGCAGCCGGTTGCTCGAGGGGCGGCGCGAGTAGTCGGTTCCGCACTTTGGGCAGCAAAACGGCTGCGCACTCCTTGGACGTCTCTGCTCCTCCTTGTTCTTCTTGCTCTTTCCGGTGTTGCCTTCGACCGCCTCCTCCTTTTGGAAGTAGAGGTAACCGGCAACGTGACCTTCGGGCACGTCGGTCCCGCAAGTGACTACGCCAGAATGCGGGTCGAGGTGGGCAAGCTGCCACGCGTCATAGTCCCGATCAGGGAGAATTGGGTTCCGCCTCCGGGGCCAGAACACGGCGAACTCCTCGAACGTCATCTGGTCGTAGTATTCATTTGCAGCGCGCTCCGGCAAATTTTCCAGATTCCCGGTGGATGGCAGTAGCTCGGTAGAGATCGATGTCAGCTTACGCTCTCCGCGCTGACCGCCAATCAGCAAATCTCCGCATGCCTCGCAGTACAGGAGCTCGAACAGCCTGCGCCCACGCGTCTCGCCGTCGGCAGATGGCGCGTGAGAAAGACCCCTCTCGACCGTCAAATCGTCGAAGCCCGTTCCGTCGTTTACCGGTCTCGGAGCCCCAAACAATCCCTCGATATTGCGGATGAACGTATGTATACGAAACGCCGGTGTATTCGGTGCCACCTGCACCTTCCAGAGCTTAGACTCCGGCAGCGCACGCGCAAGCATCAAGCCACGTAACGCCGCCGCAGCGTCGACGGCCCCCTTTTGGAAGATACGTTCATACAAGACGGACACTGCAGTGGCGCGCACAGCGGCTCCATCTCGGCAGGCTTCAGTGAGTACGGCCGCAGCAGCTTCAGCTAAGTTCGTCACCCGTTCCTCCTCCGTGCGTCCTGACACTCCGAGTGCGCTCGCCGCCTCAACAACTGACGCAGCAAGTGCGTCACTCCGCTTAAGCTGTGCTACAAAGTCAGGACGTGGGCCGAGCGCAGCCCTGAGTAGTGCCTCGAACGGAGCTGGGTCAACCAGCCCTCGCTCCCATGTCGGAATGTTTGGAACACCCTTAATGACACAATCAGTCCAGAACTCTGTGCTTTCCTCGCCAAAGTCGCCCGGACCAGAGCTAGTGCCGTAAGGCGCAAACATGTCGCGCAAATACTGTCTTGATCGCTGACCGTCCTCGCCCTCCATAGGCATCGAGGCCGAGGATGCAAGGATGCGCAGCTTGTGTCGGTGCTGGGGGTCGGCCAGACCCAGTCGATCGATAAGTGCTTTTGCGAGGAACGCCACCTCAGTGCCCGCAGACCCGCGTACCAAGTGCAACTCATCGAACACCAAGTAGAAGTACGCATCGTCGTTGCTTATTATCCACTCGCGCGTGCGCTCGAAAATCGAGTCCTCGACTTCCCTGGACAGCATTGCCCCCAACATACTTGCATTGGTGATAAGTACGTCCGGAGGGGTCGCCTGCATGTCCCATCTCGACAGCATTTCGCCGCCGTCCGTTGATGGGAAAATGAATCGTGCTTTCTCCGCCGCCGCGTTATCCTCACGCGCATCGTGCAGTCGCGCGGCGGCCTGGTTTTTTTCAATCCGCTGAAGGACACCGCGCAGTTTCTTCACCCTGCGCTTGCGGCGCTTTTTCTCATCAATGTCGTCGGCAAGCCGAGGATGCTGCTGATGGCCGGTGACCGGGATCGCACTCGTGTACTGTCCAAAAAAGACGCGATTGCCGGAGAATCGCTCGTCCATCACTGCGTGCGCCTCGTCCGAATCCAGCGTCCTGCGCAGCCGGACCATCTGGTCCTCGACCAGTGCATTCATTGGGTACAGAACAAGCGCACGTACAGAAGCCGGGCGCCGTTCGCCGGCACGCATGCTTCGCCACTCCGAGCCTTCCTCCCTCCACCACTGGTCAACCAGATACCCAGTTTTCGGTCGCGGCCACTTGACCGCTTCATTGGACAACGCAGCCAGGATCGGCAGCATAAAACTTTCTGTCTTACCGGAACCTGTGCCCGAGGTGACAATTGCCGGCTTCCCCGGCCGAATCCCTCGGCTAAGCATTTCCACCTGGTGCCGGTAAGGCGGGTACTTGGACGCCCGCCGGATCTCACCGTCGACAGAAATGCCGTCGAACAGGCCGGACAAGGCAAGTTCGACGAATGCACGTCGCCCATCCCGGGACAACGGTGCGAGGGGACCCTCTTCGCGCGCCGCTAGTTGCTCGAGCGTGCTTTCGTTGGGCTCGTATTTCAGCACTGGCTCTAGGAACGGCTCGGTCGTGAACGTGCCAGTCGATTCAAGCAGATGGCGGCGTGCCTGTGCTACGCCAGGGTCGGCAATGCGGAAGCTGGTTTCCACATATGAGATGAAGAAGTCTTTGATACGGCCAAAGCCGCCGATTGGGTCAAGCATCGTTCGTGCTCCTGGTCTTGTCTACGTCCACCGCGTTCCCGCCGGGACCTCGAAAAAGGTGTACAAGCGTCGACGGTCGGGCTGGCGGGGACATGCGCTTCGCCTCTGCCGCAGCTCGCATCGCTCGCGCACAGCGGGCCGAGCCGAGAGCGGCCGCAACGGTAGTGACTGCTGGGGCTCCCAGGGCAACATCAGCGCGCGTGACGCCTGGATCGAGCTCGGTGGCGGTTCCGGTCGAGGCAGCCATCGCCAGAGGAATTGCAGCACTTGGTGCTAATGCATCGTTCACCTCGAGGCGCACCGTATGTCTTAGGATTTCAGCGACCTCATCGCACTCATGGTCCTCGATTGTCATGCAGATGAGCAGCCTGCGCGGAAGGTCGCCGCGCTGCGCGCGATCGGCGAGGGTCGGATACCAGAAGCGCGCTCCAGATCGCTCCGCGCGTTCGATTACAGCGAGCGTGGTTCGCGGCTCGCCTTCGGCACCTGCGGCGGTCGCCAAAGCCTGCCCAAGCGCGGTGCGCAAGTCTGTCCCGGCCCGAATCCACAAGTCCTCGAACGTGATAATAGTCGGATCCCCTTCCATGCGTACCGAGCGTCCACCGGCAAACATGATCTCGGCGACCAAGAGGAAGTCATCCACCTCCGCTCCGCATAGGACGGGAACCTCGCCCGCCAGGACCAGAGCGAGGAAGTGCGCCATGAGCACCTTCCCATTAGCCGACAGTAGTTTCGAAGCTTCCAATTCGGTGCCTACGCGTTCTAGCGCAAGCGGCTTCGCGGCTCTTTTCGGTCCGGGCAGCGGACATCTCAATCGGATAGCTTCAAAACGAGACTGTTCGGCAGCAAGCTTATCCGCCGTTACTGCCGCTTCGCCACGGAGCGCGTCAATTGACGCCTGCACCTCGGCTGCTTCGACCCGCAATGACTCGATCTTCTGCCGTCTCTCCTCGACAACAGCCTCAAGTTTCGCGGCATCGACGCCAAGCGCTTTGCAGCGCATGTCCATTTCGTTGGCTAGTTTCTCCATTGCCTCGGCACGCGCGCCGACAGTTCGCCGCAACTCTTCGTCCGCCTCAGCGCGCAATCTTTGGAGTTCAGCGTCCGCGTGTGTCCGGAGTTCCTCAGCGACCCTTTCCAGCTCTGACTCTAGTGCAGCGAGACGATGTTTTCGAGCGGCTTCCATCTCCCGCTTCGCCTCCATCTCCGCCTGAGCCCGCGCGCGCGCACGTTCCTGCTCCGCAATTCGCTCAGCGCTTTCCTTGATAAGCGCACCGACCCGCTCCTCGGCAGCGAGCTCGTTGACGAAGGTCCGCAGAAGAGCCTGGTCAGCAGCAAGACGCTTTGCCAGCTTGCCCGACCGAAGTGCCTCGTTGGCTGCAGCAAAATCAGAGGGGTTCAGGGACAGTAAGCCCTCTAACTTCCTTGCGTGCAACTCAAGCCAGGAAACGAGGTCGCGCGCGCGCGGATCGCCTGCGTGCGCCGCCGCCTGAACTACTCTCAAGGCAAATGCATCATCAGGGGCCCAATCGTAGTAATTAACTGGTGAGGTGCCTCTTAGATCGTACAGTTCGATCTCGCCGTCCGGACCTGGCATCCTTACAACAGCCTCTGGGTCGAAATGGTATGCGGGCACCTTTCCATTGCCTGCCGCGAAGTGTGCGACATCGCCGGACTGCCGCAATTCGAATTGCAACACTTCATTTTCGGCGCACCGAACAATCCAGATTCCCGATGGATGCTTTGTCTGAACGCCATCACCTACGAGTACGCGATGCACTTGCTCGGCACTGCCGAGGTAGGACAAGTCCATGTACCGGTGCAACCGGCGATGCGCCGTTGCTGGCCACGACTTTGCCCTTGACCCCTTGCTGCCTATCGTGAACGCCGCCCAATCCGAGACCTTAATTTGCCGGGCGTCCACCGCGCGCAGTTCCACGTCGTTCATGTGTCGAAACAGCACATCGGGGTTTTCGATCAACCGCCACTTGCCGTCGACTAGCTGTGCCACCGCCTCTAGGTGGGCCGCTTTGTCGTGCTCGGTGCGCTTTACGCAGCGCCCGGCGTACCAAACAACGTTATTTGCCATTCCTACCTTTCGTCATGTTTCCTCCGTCCCCCAGTACAAGCCGCCCCCCGCGCCACTGGGGTCTGACTGCGCCACCAGAATGACGTGCGCGCGACAATACCTCCCCGGCAGCTAGCACAGCGTCCTCTGGAACCCCTGCTATGCAACCGGGAAGTAATGCAGCGAGCCAGCGGACGTCCTCGGCGGTCACTGAATACCCATAACAGTCATTGGTGAACCCTCCACTCGCCAGGCGTCGCCGACGTAGCGCAGCAGCTATGGCATCTGGCAGCCCGCCATCGCGCGCAGTCACGTCGATTCGGTTAAATGAGAATGCCAGCAGCGGGACACGCGCGACAGCATGGGCAGCGACAATAGCAGCTTGGCGCGACAAGAAGTGCCTGCGCCGCCCACCGCATTCGATTCGGTACACGTCGTGATCGGTCCCGGCAGGGTGAGACAGCTGTATCAGCCGTGTTCCGCCTTCAATCGCACCAGCCGCCAGGAAGCGGCGTGTCCGCCAACACCAAGTAAATGCAGCAACATAGTTCTCCGCGCGTCGCTCAGTCTCAGCAAGCGCCAGTGGCGCGCCAGAAGGCGCGGCTGGCTGAGGTACGACCTCCCAGCAGAGCACTCGAGCCAAGGCTTCCGGTTCCACGTCGACCGCGCCCGTTACCGGGACCGACCAGCGCATAGGTCCGGGCAATCTAAACGGCGTGCCACCCATCCCGGTAGCCGCCATCGCAAATTCCTCCAACATCTGAGCGCAATGTGCGCCCTCTACAAGGGCGACGGGCGCACCGGCACTCCGCGCCGGAACTATGCGCGGTGGCGCCAACGTCCAGACTCGCCCTTTCCATCCTTGGCGCAACCGCGGCTCAAGCACACAACCTTCCTGAAGCATGCGGAGGGTACGCCAAGGTGCCGAGGCCGTATCAGGGTCGGCGCGGCGCACCAGCTCCACGAGATCGGATTCGTCCCAGCCACGAGCTCCGTTCGCATAGAGCGCTTCCAGAAGCCACTCAACAGCGTCATGTGCACGGCTCCAGGACGCGCCAGGAGGCAAGTCACACTCCACCGACTCCGGCCTTGTCGCATTCCAGTCTCTGAGCAATGGACGATTCCGGCGCGCACCTCCAAGGTCTATGTGCGGTACGGCACGATCGACGAACTGCAGCCTCAGCCGCCAAGGAGAGTTGCTCTCGCGTCCAAGCAACCGTGGTTCTACGAAAAAGGTGCCCGCGACCGGAGCATCCGATATGAGGTTAACTCTGCCTGCCGCCACTGCTCGCAGTTCGCCAGGGTGTTCCCCTTCTGAGACCACGCGAACTTTGTCGGTGTCTACATCAATCGACGGCAGGAATCCAGGCAGTCCCAGCCACGCGCCGTGCACGCGTACACCATCTGATGCGGTAGGACGGAATACGTAGGTCTCTGCGTCCGTTATCACTCCACATATACGCAACTCAGCAGCAACTTTTCCTGCCCCAATAGGGTCAACAGTCAGGCTCCACTGGCCGTTCCTGTCCACGTTGCCCAGGCGCCGTCCGATAGTGCGATCGAAGCGATCGTGATACGCGACCAGCACGCGATCACGACACTTTGCCAAATTGGCCTCAGCTATCCAGCGGCCTAGACCTACCTGCCTGAAGAACAGCAGACCTCGTCTTATGGTAGGACCCAGATTTACGCTCAACAGGAGTAAGTCACTTCGCAGAGCCGCTGCCAGCTTAAGGAAAGTAGCCGTCCCCTCTACATTTTCGCGGGCAACTCGGAACTCGCGTTCTTCGTCCACAGTAAGCGCGATCTCGAGTACGGCTTGCCCTTCCCTGCCGGCTGCGGGCGCTGTCCTAGCTCGAGTGACGAGGCGCCAGAAGCGGTGATCGGCAATGGCGCGTCGCCGCGAGTAATACGACTGTACGAAATCCTCGTAAGCCTCCTTTAAACCAATGGAGATGTTCTTCTTGCTGACCAGTTGCGATAAGGCGTGGATCACTGCGACCGGGTTGTCTTGGTCGCGTTCCTCCACGGTCGCCAATACCTGTGCTACCACCTTAACATCAGAACGGCTGGGGAATGACAGACGACGCGTGTACCCGATATGTCGCCAGCTTTCCGGGTGTTCCGGCAGCACCAAGCGGCGAAAGGGAGCACCCTGTTCCACCCGTATACAAAGCCACCTTGCCACCTGCTCCCACATCAACTTCACCCCGCTCAGGTCATTGAACGTGCGATCTATGTCGAGCCAGTCTGCAAGTTTCGCGCGGAACTGATTCCCGCCGTACTCCGTGCTCTCGAGAAGGATATCGATGAGCAGTGTCATCGCCAGCGGCGCGAAACAGTTAGGAACCTCCGAAGTCGCGGGCCGTTGCGGCCCCTCCCTTAGAGCCCTCAGCAAATGAACCTGATCGCGCAGCAGTGCCGCCCGAAATGCATTCTCGACCTCCTCCCTACGGGTAGGGTCCACTCCGCACGCGAGTGCCAAGGTCCGGGGGGTAACTTCGAGCGAGTGAATGTCGCTTGCGTCGCCATCCGATCCAACAGCAAGGAAGTAGCGCACCAGCGCGCACTCCCACTCGTCGATGCCGACGGGGATCTTGTCTTCCGAAGGGACACTTAGATCGTTCATGCTTCGCCGCCTCAATAAGCCCAACCCTTGCCACTGCGGTTTTCTGTAAAGAATCTCCGCACCGCATCTACCAGCATTCGCTATCTGGTTGGCCTCGACTATCCTCTTTAGGAATATTTTTCTGTTACTTGCAGTTACAAACTGCGGCCCTATTCTAAATCAGGACAGGAGGGAGAAGGCTGAGAGTTGTGGTGATGCTGGTGCGCAGGATGGCAACCGAGAGTTTGAAAGTGGTCAAGGCGGGATCTACCTTGACCATTGCTGTTGAGCAGCGGGGAGGGGCTGCACCTTGAGATTGGGAAGCGCTGTGCCCAGTTCGCAGGTTCTTGAACCGTTGGGATAAGCACGTCCTGCGTATGTCATTCGTACACGAGTTATCTGGGGACGCTGAAGCGATTTCCCTGAACAAATCAGGGCAGTAACGCGCTCATCCCTCAGCAGAAAGATGTGAGAAACCGTGTAAGTTTGTCACCAAGTTCGTCGAGATTCTTGGTTTCGCATTCCCACACTACCATGACGCGCCAGCCAAGCGCGTTCAATTCTTCTCTGTCTCTTTGATCCCGTGCAACGTTACGGTCGAGTTTTCGCTGCCAGTAGTCGTTATTGGACAATGGCCGGCGTGACCGCTTGCATCCTTGGTGCTGGTGCCAAAAGCATCCGTTCACCTGGATTACAGCTCGGTACTTCGGAAGCGCTATATCCGGACTGCCAGGAAGGTCCTTTCGATGGAGCCTGTATCGATAGCCTAATGAGTGCAATAAACGTCGGACAACCATCTCTGGCGCTGTGCCCTTACTGGACACCGACGACATCGTCTTCCGTCTTTGCTCCGGCGTCAGGTTATCCACATCATCGTGCGCGCTTGATAGAGGTCCAGCGACTTTCAATTGTGGTGGCTCCAGCCACCTTGTACACCGTCCTGCGCTGAATGTCAGCACCTTCCATGCGGACCTCGATACCCACCTGGGTGACGGCCGTGTCGAGCGTATTGAATGCGGCAGCCAACACCTGCAGGAAGCGCACGTCGGATAGGGCCCAAGGTCGAGGAGCCGGGTTGTTTCGCGCGTCGGGGATACTGCGCGGGAAAAGGTAGATACATGGCGGCGGCGCGCTCTTTCCATCGAGTAGCGTGAAAGGCGTTCCGTTCTCCAGCTTAGGACATGGACGTGCAGGTGTGCCGCACAACATATCCCATATAATCAAACCATCCACGCGCTCTTTACGCGAAACGATCTCTGCACTCAACCGGGTGTGGATTCCCGACCACGCGTTATGGCGGGGGTTCGAACCAGGGTTTTGGCAGAGCGACCATATCACGAACTCGTCGGCATGCCCGGGCCTCTGGAAGATGTTCGTGTTGTTTCCGTCGAGGCACCCCTTAGCTTCGATGCAGCAGACCCGACCGTCATCAAAGAAAACCTCGAAATCATGGCGTTCACCACCACCGACGTACTTATACTCCGCGATTCTCCCAGCATCCTTAAGGAAGGCCAGTACGACGGCGATAAAGGTATATTTTTCACTGGTCGTCGCCGCACGTTGTCCGCGCAGCCTCTCGATCGCGCTCCCGAACAGGCCTGACTCTTCAAACTCTGTCTGCGACATGCCATGACTGCCGATACTTGCCGCGGCCGCCTTCAACGCTGCCGCGTAGGCTTCAACCTGCAGCGCCCAGTCTTCTCGCTGCCGGCACGGGACAATAGGAGCGTCAGACATCCAGCGATTCCTCAACGAGTGGGGAAATGACATGTTGCGCCGCTACACCCAATGGGCGAATGATATGCTGCTCCAGCCAGGCAACCGCAGGCACAACGACGCCGTCGCCAGTCAGGTGATAACAATCGTTGTACTTCACAGGAAGAATGTAGCTCTCGGGAAGCCCCATGAGCCGCGCGGTCTCGCGTGGGGAAATCAACCGCGAACGAATACGGTTGCCCTCTACGATCATCACAGTCTGCCTGCTCGATCCACCTGATGGCGTCCGCAGACATCCGCTGACCCCATCGAACCGGACCTCTGCTCGCTGCACGTTCAGCCTTGTCCGTTTATAGATCGTGCCCACTTGGCGGGTCCCTGCTCGCTTCGCCTCCTCAACCTTCACCAGGTTTGCCGGCGTCATCATGGAAAGCAGCCTCTTGGTTTCGGCCTGGGTGTGCCAAATGACGCCTTTAGGGTCGTCTTCAATTATGTCGGCCAGATGCAGCGCTTCCTTGGCTGGCATCGGTAGCTTCCACCACAACCAGGCTTTCTTGGCCTTAGGCGGCAACGAGTCGACGACGCGTTGCAGCGCCTCTGGATGCCAGGTCGGGTTGGGGACACGCCCAACAAGTCCTTTGGGAATCTGTACGCCGCGCACCACCGCAATAATGAACAGTCGCGGACGCGATTGCGGCACGAAGTACGCAGCATCAAGCAGGACCGCGCCGGCACGGTAACCCGCGTCGGCAAGCGCAGTAAGAAGTCCCGCTAGGTCGGCACCACCATGACTGGTCATGAGGCCGGCAACGTTTTCGAGGGCAATAATCGGCGGCAGGCGGCCCTCCTTCTTCAAGTTGAGCATAAGCTGCCAGAAAGGCCAGAAGACGCCGCTGCGCTCTCCAGCTAAACCTGCTCCGGCACCGGCCAAGCTGAGGTCCTGGCAAGGGAACGACGCCCAGGCCAAAGTCGCATGGCCAGGCAGGCACTTGGTCGACAGCTTCCTTACGTCATCATGAATCATCTCAGGCGCGCCATCGAAGTTGTCTCGATATGCGGCGACCTTTTTCGCATCAAAATCATTGGCAAAGAGACATTTCCATGCCGCTCCTAGGCCAATTCGAGCCATGCCACCACCCGCAAAGAACTCATACGCGCCAAATGGACGCATCAAATCCATGAACATTAAGCCACCTCCCACGATTATCCCGAATGATACCTTTGGCACCCAACCTTGGCTACGATTTGACCTAGGTCAACAAATCCGTTTCGGATCTCGCTGAATCGGGTCGAACCTCACCGTATCGCGTTATACCGTTTGGCCTCCTTTGAACCCGTTGGTGCAAGCCCAATACCAACGAGAAGGCGGCGAGGTAGAAAAGATAGAAGTAGTACCGCGTTCATCATCGGCGCATAGAGGACAGACTTCCATGGGCAATCAACTTTGCATTGGAGGTTCCTTTAAATGGAAGCGAACGACACCCTACTGCCCTTGTCACGCGTGCTGGACGTTATCCCTGTTTCGCGCAGCACTTGGCTCGCCGGCGTAAAGTCCGGCACGTTCCCGCAGCCGGTACGTCTTGGCCGCCGGGTTGCCTGGCGCGCAAGCGACATCCAGAGACTCATTACATGCGGAGGTGCACAATGAGCCGCCGGAAGTTCGAGCCGGTCAATTACGCGGTCCAACTTCAGGCAACCGGCGATTACGCGTCTGATACTAACTGGATCTATCATTGGACCGGTTCCCACTGGTCCAAAATGGAGCACAAGGAATCGGAACGCCGTGCACTTCGTTGGATTGCTGATGATGGGGTCGGAGCAGTTACTGCGACCAACGCTCGCAGCGTTCATGAAACGGCGCTCCGCTGGCTGTCTGAACTTACTTGGCCGAAATCGCATCAGACAGTAATTCCGGTCAAGAACGGATACCTCCATATCGAGGACGGCAAGCTCGTCTTCAAGGACCATGACAAGCGCCTCGGAATTCAGCACGTTGTTGAATGCGACTACTCGCCGTGGGCACCTACGCCGCTGCATTTCTTCAGGTTCATTAAGCAAGTTCTCCCCGACGCAGCTATACGCAGCCGCGTACAGGAATACATCGGTTACACCCTCTTGCCTGATGCGCGTTTTCAACGCGCGCAGATCTGGCTCGGGAGCGGTGCAAATGGAAAAGGCTGCTTGGCGAATATTGTCCAAGCGCTTCACAAACGGACGACTGCAGTGCAACTGGACGCGCTGGACGGCTTCTACATTGCGGCAGCGGCGGGCGCGTCCCTGATCTACTGCGACGAAGCTCCCCAGAAGGGGATCAACGAACAAGTGCTCAAGAGTCTCATCGCCGGTGAGCTAGTTCAGGTAAGGGAAATCTACCACGCGGCGACGAGCGTCCGTATCCAGGGGAAATGGCTAATACTTGCGAATCACGTTCCATGGCTCACCGACCAATCACCAGGGTTCTGGCGCCGGTTCGACATCATCCCGTTTGATGTCTGCGTTCCTGAATCTGAGCGGGATCCGATGCTTGCTGATCGCATCATCGCATCAGAGTTGTCCGGCGTATTGTTGTGGGCCTTAGAGGGTGTACTCAGGCTGTTGGCACGCGGTCGCTTTGACACCACGATTCCCCTTCCTATGCAAGCGACGTTGGCCACAGCCAGGGCGGAGACCAACTCGGTTCAGGCGTGGGTTGCAGACATGGAGATCAGTGCCGGGGCGGTCGCTAGCACCTCCAAGGCACGTGTCTACGACGCCTATTCCGGTTGGTGTAGAGCTAACGGAATGGCACCTTTCGCATCGCCAAAATTCTGGAAGCGCATACCGGACATCCTTGGAACGATCATTTTCGGCCGTGAGAGTACGTCCGAAGGACGTATCCGAACCTGCAATATCGAGCTTACCTAAACTCAATGAGCCCGCAACTAACACCTGCGGGCTCCCTGTGTACCGCCTACCTCACCTGCATCCCCAGCATTTCTAACCCCAATCCGAGCCACACGACCAATCTCCTATGGCAGGCGGACCAGTCTGACCAGGTTGACCGGTGCAAATCAAAGATCTTTCTCCCTCTTTACTCAGGCTTCTTGCTTGATGTCGGTATGGTTTATGGAAAACCGGAAGAATTTTTACTTTTTGCCAGGTCAACCTGGTCAGGTCGCGCTCTGCCGACGGTTCCAAAGTCGCGTCGCGTCGCTACTCATCCTCCTGGAAGGCGCTTTTGACGGTAATTGCACCCAGATTGATAGGTCAACACACGTTCGGCGATTGCCCCCGGCCGCTGGCAGCTTGCTTGACAAATCGAGCATTCCCCATTTCGAGCTTGCGAAAAGTCAGAAATCGGTCTTAAAAAACGCTATATGGTGCGCAGCCCCTTCTAAACTGCGCAGCGCATCCAACTCGCCCAAGCCCGGACAATGACGGCGTAGCTTATGGATGCCTACGCATGACCGGCTTGTTGCACACACCTTCTAGGAGAACGCCACAATGGAAAGTTATCGCGCTTTTATTGCCGAAGACCTCGTACGTGTCGAACTACTCAAACGAGGCCTGGAGTGTCTTCCTGCTTATCAAGGTAAAAGGGGAATCGACCTCTACGTCACTTTTGAGCATGCGCCTGGTACGCATCCATTCGACACACTTGAGGCATTGTCGGTACAAGTAAAATCGACGACCATTAGCGACCACAACTGCCCTGTGAACAATCTCGACCGCAATTATCACTTCTTGGTGATCGTTGTTTTTGGCCTTGATGGCTCTCCAAGCTTTTACATTCTGCACCGGGAAGAAGTCGAGCACATCATTTCACACTTCAGCAACGACGGCTTTTCAGTATGTGAGTTGATTGATGGTGTGCCGCGCGTGCTGGAAGCGCTCGGCGCATTTAAGGACAGGTGGAGCGTAATTCTCGATGTCGACCCGATACGTAAGCTGGAAAAGCGTAGAAAGGCATGGCTGGCCTCAAAGAGAGGTCGAGTCGTTCTCCGTGACATACCTTTTGGACGTAGTACAAGACCGGCAGAGGTCCTGCGCATTCCTGTTCGCGCGCGTACGCGAAAGCCGCCCAGGATGGGGACCTAACACCAGTGAAATTTTGGCTCCATTTCGAGGCGCTCGAATACGTCCTGAATTACGGCAAACGCGTGGCGACATAGCCTGGACGTGGTATTCATTCAGATTATCATCTAGCAGAACCATGTACTTTGTTTCATACTGCATCCGCCGCGAAGCCGGCCAATAGATGCAAGTACAGGAGTAGGAGCGCGATGTCAGCAAACGAGCGTCAGGAATGGGCCGTTGTACGGCTGGTGACCTTGCAAAAAAAGCGGGAGATGGGCAGGTTGCTGTTTACCACGGTCACCGAATTGGCCCAAGGCCGGCCGGTACCGACAAGCATGTCAGGTGTTGAACGTTTCACTCTCAAGGGGAGCGAGGAGAGGTTGTTCTTTCGCCGAGTCCTTTTATCGAGAGAGGACGCCATACGATGGTACAGATCCCTCGGCGAAGGTGAAGGATACACCCCGGTGCCAACTCGAGCGGAAGACCGAGAACATTCGGATGGCTTGCCGCTCCGAGTGCCAAACTTGGTGGATGCCCAACCTTGGCCAGCGTTAGCCCTGCCCATTGCGGAAGATCTCTTCTCAGGTCCCGGACACCGCACAATCGACCCTGCGCCATTTATCGGCAGCGTGCCCGGGCGCCTCCACCGGCGCTTCGGCGATCGTGCTGGCCTGGAGACGTTCCTTGGCGACGCTGGTGCCAAGGCGTTCGTGGCCCGGCGTATGCACATAGATCTGTTCGCCTATCAGGAGTATCTCGGCAGCGCAGTATATATCGCGCCGGATCCGGTGATCCGGCAAATCGACAATTTCATGGTGCCGGCGAAGGATGGGCGCGGCGAACGGATTATCTATCGCGTCGTTCCGCGCCCCGGTCAGAGCCTCGATGGATTGCGAATCACCGCTTTTGACAAAGAGGCCCGGCTGCTAACCAGCTTCGAGACGCACCAAGTTCCCGCAGACGGCATCCTGGAGGTCGATAAAGGGACGTGCATGGGCGAGTACGGTTTCGTTGTGACCCATGATAATCACGGAGTCCTTGCCTATCAGCCTTCGACTTCCTTCCTTCGGCAGGTGAACCTAAATATCCGTGTCAACTCGGGTAACAGCCGCAGGGTCAGCGTGCCGTCGGTCGATTCCCCTGGAGCTCCCGCCATGGTCTACCAGGCAGCCATGGGCTCAGAACTGGCGTCGAAGTCCATTCTTGGGGATACCATGAATCCGGACGTGGGCGTGCGCGTGGCTGTGGAGGCCAGGAAGCGGGAAAGGCTGTCCGATGCCAAGCATTATGGACAGCGCTGGTTCCCTGAAGGCTCGCGCGACGAGGCGGCGCATTTTGTTCGGGAACTGCTTCGAACCGCGCGTTCCAGGGTGATGATCGCTGACCCCTACCTGGGTGCCTTGCAGTTGGGGCAGTTTTTCTATGCACTACATGGCAGCGCGGTAAACCTAACCCTGTTGACGACGAAGCTCGCATTCAATCCCAAACATGCGGAAACCAAACTGAGTTTGCTTGAAGCGTTCAAGCATAGCCTTGACAATCTGAATAAGTACCAACAGCTGGTGCCGAAAATCAGCGTCATTTCTTCATCCACGCTACATGACCGTTTCTTAGTGGTGGACGACGATGTGTGGTTCGTCGGCAACTCACTTAACAGCCTGGGTGAAAAAGCCTCGATGATCGTCAGGCTACCCAACCCGAACGAAGTCATCGAACAGTTGCAAGCATTGGCCTCCGCGGCTCCGAGCCTAGATGACTATATCGGCACACTGTCCAAGACAGGCGCAGGAAGTGCAGAGGAATGAACAAGTTCAGTTCAGGCCTCAGGCTTCCGACGAAGCCAGTACGCACGCCACTGAAGACCGAGATCCTGTGGGGATGCGAGAATGGTGGGAGCGGTCAATTTCCTCGAAACATGGAGACTATCCTCGCGCGCAGGTACTCCGCTGACCCTAAACCTTTGAACGCCTTTCACACAGCGGTGATGAACGCCGTGAATCGGGTGTGGGTAGTGGATGACTATTTCCTGATGCCGGACAGGGGCGCGAGCCCGGATGGACGCATCCTGACGATTCTGGATTGGCTGCATACCGGCCTTGTCGCTAGTGATATCAGAATCCTCACAAAGAAGCATGATGAGATCACCGAGGACGCGCTGCAGCTTTTCCAGATGCGGGAGCAGGAAATCAATGCCAAGCAGGCTCGACGGGCCACTCGATGCAGCATTCAGGTGAGCACCGGCCTCGCCGGTTTCGATTACATCCATGATCGCTTTGCTATCGTCGACGACGAACTTTGGCACTTTGGCGCGACAGTCGGCGGCTTCCACGCCAGCGTCAACGCGGCTAGCCGCGGTTGGAGTGCAGTGGACTCGGGTGCCATCGAATTCTTCGAGCTAGCATGGAGCAAGTGCAAGGAAAGATGACTATGCAATGGATCCGCGAACGCAATGCAGAATTTGAAGAGTTTCAAGATCACAGCGACTTCAGGACCCGGCAGGATTTCCTCGGGTTTATGAGACAAGTGGAGCGGGACTTTCCCCGATTGATCACTTTGCTGGCGCAAGAGCTTACGACGTTGTATGCCCCAATGGGCATCGAGATCTTGCGGGAGCATGCCCGGCAGCGGACGAACCAGAAGGTCGATCCCGACATGCTTCTGACTGCGGTCTGCGCATGTGCGCTTGAGCGAAATCCACAACTGGAAACCTGGCTGAAAATCAGGACGATCGCGCGTCACTCGTGGCAACTCGAACACTGGTTGACTGAGGCGATGTCCGCCCACGCCGAGAATTACGCCGATGCCCGGAAAGCCTATGTCGATCTGGCGAAACAAATATTTAAGGCGCTGGAAAGTGGAGACCTGAAGTCAGAGTCAAAACACAAGAACGAGGCGCGCGACCGCGCCTGGTCGGGTTGGCAGGCCGCCAAATACCCGCTCGAGGAACTCTGGTGGGGGTTACAGGGCACAGACTTTATGATTTATGAGGAGGAGATACAAATCTTCGGCCTTCTCAGTGAAATCGCCCCGGAGGAATTCCAGCAGTTAATTGCCGGTTCGCGCAATCCCTTTCTCGTGGATTCCGCTCTGCATAGAACCGGGGCGGGGGCATTTAGCCCACGCTTTGCCCAATGGGAGGCATGCGCCAAGGCGGCACCTCTTGCCTTTTTCCAAGATGGTAGTTGGACAGGCTCGGTATTGTTGCCACTATTGCTGGTGCACGCGCGGAACGAGCTGCTCGAGCCCGGCAGGCAAGTTCCGCGGCAGGGTGCCGATGAAGCCAGGGTCGCCATGCTCACCGCCCAAGTCGCCGGGCTGGTCCAGGCAGTGGTGGATGTTCTCGCTAGCCGGGAGGATGCCACGGGGCTGTTTGCCCGTTGGAGCACCTGGTTGATGCGACAGGTGCTACACCAGCGGGAAAAGGATTTTAGCGATATCCGTTCACATGTTTTTGTGGACAATGCCCTGCTAGAAGCGATGGGCAAAGTCATGCACTGCCGTTCGCTCATCCTGGACACCCCCGAGGACGCCGCCCCGTGGGAAGTCTGGTGCTATCGCTGCGTGCAATCGTCCTTCGCTCATGACGGGTTCGTCAACGCGCCGTCCTTTAAGGAGTTCGCCAGCCAATGGCAGCTCACGCCAGAGGACTGGCAAGAGCCGAAGGGCCGTGGTTTGCTGGAACGGGCCGACCTCCATCTTCCCGGTGATGACATCCCAGGTTTGTCCGCGAACCTGTTGGCATTCCCCCTTGCGTCGAGTAGTGAGTTCGCGTCGGGCTGGCAGCAGCTATGGGATAGTGCCTATTACCTGCGGGAAGTGCTTGAGTTCGGTTCTCTGGATGCCGGAGCGAAAACCTACTCGGACAGAGTGGATGCCAGCCGCCTGTTGCTGCTGTTGGCTTGCATAGGCTTGGCTAGCTTTGACCAAGGCACAGCCCGTCTCGACGCGTCCTCGGACCAGCTGGCCGAGGAAATCATCAGCTTACATCGGGCGCTTGCCTCGGCGGCCATGGAGGTGTTGCACCTAGACGATACGATCAACCGTGAAAAATGGCAGACATTGTTGCAGCACCTAGCGCTGCGACGGGTGTATTGGGACGGTAGATATACCGCCGGACACCGCGTCGCGCTGTTCGCTGGGCAACAGGATCCGACCATCCGGGATTACCTAGACTATTTCCAAGCAGACCCCGGTGATTTGGTGACCTTTCTGCACGCGTCCATGCTCAATGAGTTGGATGCGTCCAGTTTGCGCGAGGAACTGCGAGATGCCGCCATTGACCTGGGCGCGTGCGTAAATACGCTCAAGCGGCTGCATGGGCTTCGGGATCGCAGGTATCCAATGGATGACCGTGCCATCAAGGCGATCGAGCCACTCATGGACTGTAGCGAATCATAGCGATGGCAGAGCAGACCGAGGCAAAACATCCGAACCAGCGGCACCTGAACAGGCAATGGTCGCATCCAAACCAGAAGGTGGCATCCATGCATGTCGGCTTTGGGTTCAATAGCTCGCCTTCGGACACGACGCCAAAGTCCGGTAGGTATCCTATTCCTGCTGGTGCGCATCAGGGCTGGACCGACTGCTTCGGCGCTGAACACGATGCACGCGTGGTCCGGAATACGGGGTACGTTTAACTTACAGTCGATTATTTTGCGCTTTATAAGTTATAAAACGCGCCATAAGTTGCTTATAAGTTTTGCGGCCGGTGAGGCCGAACCCGTTGCGAACGGTCCTGGGCCTACTAGAAAGTCACCTTGCGTGGACGGCCCCTGGTCGCGCGTGGGGTTACCGCCATGGCCCTTACCTGCAGTTGCACTCCGGAAGGCGAAAGTGCTTGAAGCAGCTCATCCTCGTTCCACAACAGTCGCCGCCCGAGCCTGGTCGGCATGGGAAGCAAACCCTTTGTCCGGTATTCAGTGATGGTGCGTTCGGAAACGCGCAGTAGATCAGCCACTTCCGCCCTTGTCAGATACTTCACGCCACTTCTCCCTAAATCGCAGTATAGGGAGAAGTGCTTCAGCAATCACGAAATCGGCACAAACCTTTCTGCATTGGGGTGTTTTTCCAGTTTTGCTGAAATGCGATCGGCAAAAAGGTGGACGTAGTGCTTTTGCAAGGTGCGAATGTCTTGATGTCCCGAAAAAATGGTGACTTCCGCGAGCGACAGTTCGAAGGTTTCAATCATTCGGCTGATGGCCTCGCGTCTGCAATCGTGGAGACGCCCGTCTGCTGCGCCAGCCCTATCCGCCGCACGCCGCCAGGCTTGTGATAAACCGCTCCGCGAAATCTGGAAGATTTGGCCGGACTTACGCTGCCCCAATTGCTGAAGTACCTGAATTGCACCTGGAAGAAGTGGAACGAGTCGCTGGTGGGTCTTCGTCCCCTTTTGGTGGCCCGGCTTCATCAGCCGGACCACCTTAAGCGTAAAGTCGACATGCTCCCACCGGAGCGAAAGAATCTCTGCGCGACGGAGCGACGTAAGCAGCCCAAACAACACAGCTGCCTTCGGCGTCTTACGCTTCAGTTGCCCGACAATGTCCTTGACTTCGTCATCAGTAAACCTGCGGTCTCGGAAGTCGGCCTTGTTTGGGAGGGCAATTTTCATGAGTGGCTGCGCTGCCAACCACTGGGCAAGTTCCTCATCCATTTCATACGTTTCGAAATAGACCTGCGTCGCGCGCCTGAGTAGAGCAAGCTCATGCCGAACGGTCTGTGAGGCAACCGGGAATACAGCCTGAGCTGCCACGGGCTGGCCAGTCTTCTTCCGCCAGTATCGCTGATGTTTTGTCAACATCTCTTGGGTGACATCAGTTGCCGGCGGAACGCCACGGCTTGGATTGCGACCGGAACCAAGCATGCCGGCCAACCGCTCCATCTTCCATTTCTCGAGAAACGTCTTGCTCAGCTGTCCAAGGGTGTATCCGCCAAACCAACGTTGGAGCCTTTTCAACCGCGAAGCTGCAGCCATCTCGCCGGAAAGCTTTTTCAGCTCCACTTCCTTGTATAACGTGAGGATGTCACGAACCAGGATGTCGTTTGGGCGTGGCGGGCATCCCGCCGGCTGTGCCGTCTGCGGCTGCGTTCGCGGCACGAGTCCGAAAGGTTGATGATGCCTATTCGCACGGGATTTCTCTTCCAGCAGTTCAACCCGACGCCGGCGCGCCCACACGGCACCTTCGTCGAGGGTTGAGAACGTTGCTGTATCTCTCGGCAGAGGATGGACGGACACCGTAAATCTGTAGGCTCCGCATCGGGATTCAACGTAGATGTTTTTCTCAAACGTGGTTGTCTCGGACTTCGGCATGGCAGCTCCTGATGGTTGTAGGAGTTGCCGTATAGTTCCGATCAGTCCAAACGCTTACGGTTTTTCACCAAAACTAGCGAAAATTTTCACCAAAACCGTGTCCAAGCTGCGCAAACACACCTAAGGTCTTGATTTAATGGCGCGGCTGGCGGGGATCGAACCCACGACCCTTGGCTTCGGAGGCCAATACTCTATCCACTGAGCTACAGCCGCGTAGAGACGCCGCCCGGGGCCGGGCAGCGGTGAAGAGGCATGAAGGATACCGTTTTTCCGGATGGACGTCCATGTGAAACAGTCAAGCAGGGCACGGCGCATGGCCCGGTCTGCGTGCCCTTCCCCGCATTTTCCGACTATAATCAAGGGTTTTGCGAGGTATTGCGCCGCAGCATTGCACGTCCCAGGCACAAGTCACCTCCGCCCACCGATTTTCAAAAAAATGCTTTGAGGGAAAAATGAGCGACGCACACAACCATCACGAAACCGCGATCAAGACGCCGAAGCAGTTGATCGCCGCAGTGGCTGCCGGCTTCCTGGTGCCGATCATCTCGATCGTCCTGCTGGTGCAATACGTGGCCAATGCCGACAAGGTCGGCGCCGGCTCCGACAGCATGAGTTCGGAAGCGATCGCCACCCGCCTGCGCCCGGTGGCCGATGTAGGTTACACGCTGAAGGACGCGAGCGCGCCGAAGCAGCTGCAGGCTGGTGACGCCGTGTACAAGGCTGTCTGCGCCGCCTGCCACGACACCGGCGCAGCCGGTGCACCGAAGACCGGTGACAATGGCGCATGGGCAGCGCGCATCGGCAAGGGCCAGGCAACCCTGGTGGGCAACGCAATCAAGGGTATCAACGCAATGCCGGCCAAGGGCGGCAATCCGGACCTGGATGACGTTGAAGTCGAACGCGCCGTGGTCTTCATGGCCAACAAGTCGGGCGGCAGCCTGAAGGAGCCGGCAGCGAAGGCAGCAGCAGCACCGGCAGCCGCTCCGGCTGCGTCCGAGCAGGGCGCACAGGTCGCTTCGGCCACCGGCGCGCAAGAGAAGACCGAGCAGGCCAAGACAGTCGCAGGTGCCGGCAAGGCCGACGGCAAGAAGATCTATGACGCTGCTTGCGCCGCATGCCATGGCGCCGGTGTTGCCGGTGCGCCGAAGGTGGGCGACAAGGCTGCATGGGCGGCGCGCATCAAGCAGGGCAACGACACGCTGTACACCCACGCCATCAAGGGCTTCCAAGGCAAGGCAGGCATGATGCCCCCGAAGGGCGGCTCTAACGCGTCGGACGACGAAGTCAAGGCAGCGGTCGATTACATGGTGTCCGCTTCCAAGTAATCCGCCGTCACCCGATAAAAAAGCCGACCGCGTGGTCGGCTTTTTTTATGCCCGCTCGCTTGGGACCTTACTGCCCGGAGCTGCGATAGACTGGCTGGCCATACCCCGGTTGCCCGGGCTGCCCGTACACGGGCTGGCTGTACACCGGCTGGCCTGTCCCGGGTTGCGGTTGCTGCTGCACCGGAGCCTGCGCGGTCGACTGCTGTTCGGCGACGAAGATTTCGACGCGGCGGTTGCGAGCCCGGTTGGCATCGCTGGTATTGGCTGCCACCGGTTCGTGCGAGCCGCGCCCGTCGATGCTGATCCGGTTGGCCGGCACTCCTCTCGCAACAAGGTAATCGCGCGTTTCGGATGCGCGGTTGACCGAGAGGGGATTGTTGATCCTGTCGCCGCCGGTATTGTCTGTGTGGCCGATGATGTTCACGGTCGCATAGGGATTCTGCACGAGCCCCTGGGCGAACTTGTCGAGGACCGGGCGGAAGTTCGGTTTGATGTCCGCGCGATTCGTGTCGAAGGAAATGTCGCTGGGGATGTCGAGCTTGAGGCGGTTGTCGGCGGTCTGGCTGACCTGGACGCCGGTGCCTTGTGTGGCCTGTTCCATCTGCCGCTTCTGCTGCTCCATGCGGCTGGACCAGATGTTGCCGGCGACGGCGCCAATTGCGCCGCCGAGCACAGCGCCAGTGCCCGCGCGCTTGCCACCACCGGGGCCGGTCGCGGCCCCCAGGACTGCCCCGATGCCGGCACCAACGCCGGCGCCGGTCGCGGTGCCGCGCTGGACTTCATTCATGTTCGCGCAACCGCCGAGCGCGACGATTGCTGCAAGCGTGCTTGCGGTGAGTCGTTTGCGCATGATGCTGTTCCTCTACCTGTGGAAACGATAGTTGGACACAGCGTCAGAAAGCGAGTTCGGGCGGTTACAAATCGTTAATCTTGCGATGCCGCGTCCGCGTGCTCCGACTTCGGCTTTTTCTTTCTCGAAACAAGCGTGACGACGCCGGCGACCGTTCCCGCCACGGCGGCGCCGCGGACGACGGTCTTGAGCAGGGACTTGCGTTTCGAGAGCGCCGAAATGGCCCCCATGACGATGGGCAGGAGGGTCTGCAGATTCACGCCCGGGAGGCCGCCGATGTTGCCGCTGCGGAAAGCGCCGATCAGCGCGCCGGCGGCCTGGTGGAGCACGCTGCGCGCCAGGGTGTCTGGGCGGAGGCTGTCTTCGGCGGCCTGTTTCGCGAGCAGGATTTCGGCGCGGTATACAGCGCCCTGTGCGATGAGTTGTCTCTTGCGGTCTTCGCGGTTCATCGGGGCTCCTACATCAGCGCGTCACGGTCCTTGCGCAGTTCGGCCATGGTGGCCGGCAGGGCAAGCTTGTCCTGTGCGAGGAAACTGCGTGCGTGGCGCAGGATACCGATGGCCAGCAACGTGTAAACGATGGCGACGACCAGCAGGATCTTCCATCCCATCGATTCCCACGCGAGGACCACGACCAGCGCGGTCCAGCAGCCGAGGGCGAACAGGACGGCGACGATCCCGAGCGCACCGATGAACAGCAAGCGCGCGAGGTTGTCGCGGACTTCGCCAAGCTCGAGTGCGGCCAGCTCTATCCTGCTGATGAGCAGGCCGACTGCGTTCCTGGCGACGCCCGCCAGGCCGGCGACCAGCCCCGGCCGTTCGCGGCCGGCGCCGTCATCGCCTGCGTGCTGTTGATCCATGCGCAGCAATCAGCGACGCGAGATCAGCATGCCGACCACGAGACCGATACCGGCGGCGATGCCGACAGCCTTCCACGGATGCTCATGCACGAATTCGTCCGTCGTGTGCGCCGCGGCCTTGCCCTTTTCAAGGGCGACGGCCTGCACTTCGTGTGCCTTTTCCATGGCGGTGTCGAGCAACGCCAGGCCTTTGGCGCGCAGTTCATCCGCCTTCTCTCCGCTCGCGAGGCTCGCCTCGCGCAGCAGGTCCTGCGCATCCTTGACCAGCGTTTTCATGTCATTGCGTACTGTTTTGATGTTATTTGCCAGCATGATGATGCTCCTGTAAAAAGTAGGCCGAAACGTGTGTCGGTGACGATGCTTTTTCGCTCCTGCAGGAGCGACGATCATGGTCTATTTATCTCAGGTAATTTGCTGAATGTAAAGTCTTGGCGTCAACCGACACCGAGGTAGGCGCAGCGAGTTGCTTCTTCTTGACTCAAATCAGGCGCGCCTCTTCGCGGAAAGCCACACATCGGACGTCCGAGACCGGTCCACTGCCCCTCATCAGCCTCGCCGTGAAGAAGGGATTGAAGAGGCGGCCAATGGTCTTACGGGGATGCCGCAGCCGTTGTTTGGCAGCGCGCTGTCCGCGTGCGCCCGGAATTCATGCCTTGTCGCGCAGCTCCGCAATGCCTTCTATGCTGCCGATGCTGATCGTGACAGGCTTGTTCACGAGCGCCTGCTGCGTAGGACGCCAGGCGAAGAGCCATTCTTTCTCGGCGGCGCACTGGCGTGGCTTGGAGAAGACGTCGCCGAGGGGGCTGGGCACGCCATACGAGATTGCCGTATCGATGCCGGCCCAGCTCGGCAGCAGCCGCTGTGCCGCGCGATGGATGCGCTCGCCAAACTGTTCGGCATCGTGGATGACAAGGCAGCAGTCGGCGTCGCCGAGCAGTGCGGGATCCCAGGCGCTGGCGAGGCTCAGCGTGAGGAATCCCTGCGCGCCGCGCGGGCCGAAGGGCAGGATCGGGTTGCCCGGACCTTGGGCAGGCGGCGGCTCGAGGCGGAATTCACCGAACTGCAGCGCGCGCTCCAGTTCCGACCGTTTGGCATAGAGATAGAGCTTGGCCGGACGCTTGAAGGCGCTGGCGGGCATGCGGGATGTGGCTGAAGACATGATGTGAATCGTGAGGAGGGTTGCGCCCATTTAAACAGATTCGGGCGGCGGCGACAAACTCGACCGGAAAGCGTGCAACGAAGGGTTACAGTTCCGTCCGGTCCGCCTTGTTGTCGTCGGGTATCATGGGAGGCACTGCCGGTATTCCGGAGCAACTTCAGAAGGAGTTCCCATGCATCGCACTGTCGTCACTACCGTCGCCCTGCTGCTGGCGTCCGTTGCTGTCGGCGCCCATGCCACCACTATCAGCCTTAGCGTCGGAGGAGAAGTCGCGCCGGGTGTCTACGGCCGGGTGGAAATTGGCAACGCTCCTCCGCCCGTGCTCTATGCGCAACCGGTGATCATCGCGCGTCAGGCACGGCCGGTCGCGGCACAGCCGGTCTACATGCATGTGCCGCCTGGCCACGCAAAGAACTGGGCCAAGCACTGCCACAAGTACAACGCCTGCACGCAACCGGTCTACTTTGTGAAGTCCGCCGAATACGATCACCCGGGCGGCGGCAAGGGCAAGGGTAAGCACAAGCACGACTGAGCCTGTTTCCAGGACAACAAAAAAGCGGCCTGCGGGCCGCTTTTTCATTGGTGCTGCGCGACAGATTACTTGCTGGTGCCGGTGTCGGTACCGGAGCTGCCAGTGCTGCCCGATGCGCTGCCGCCACCGCTGGTCGCACCGCTCGCGCCGCCCGATGCGCTCGGAGAAGACGAGCCGGAAGACTTGGCTTTCTTGGCTTTCTTGGTCTTCTTCTTGGCCTTGGGCTTGGTGTCAGCCGTGGCGTCGGTCGCACCGGCTGCGGAGCTGCCGGAGGTTGCGCCGGTGGCGCCACTGCCCGTGGTCGCGCCGCCTGCAGCGCCCGGCGAGGTGGACGAACCAGACGTTGCACCTGTGGAGCCGGAGCCGGTGCCGGTGGAACCCGCGCCAGTGGAACCGCTGCCGGTGGTGGACGAACCAGACGTCGCGCCGCCGGTGGAACCGCTACCCGTGGTCGACGAACCGGACGCGCCGCTGCCGGTGCTGCCCGAAGCACCGGACGATGTGTCGCTTGTGCCGGACCCTGAGGCGCCCGAACCCGTGCTGCCACTGGCGCCCGAGGTACCCGACGTTGAACCAGGTTGCGGGGTACTGGACGGCACGGAGCTGGAAGTACCGCTGCCGCCTGCCATGCCGGCGTCGCTACCGGTGCCCGCACCTGTCGCGCCAGTCGCGCTCTGCGACTTTACGGTGGGGTCCGAACTGGTTGTGCTGCTGCCCGACTGTGCCAGCGCGATGGATGACACGGATGCCACCACGACCAGCGACAGCGAGCGGAGAGTGGTCTTTAACGTCATGAGTTGCTCCTTTTAGAATTGGGATAAAGGCATCACGGATGCAGCAACTTGGATGCAACGCTTGCCTCCTTGTTCAGCAGTTCTCACGCCGCAGCGCGGCAAACGACGTTGGAATTTTTTCAAGTGACTGAATTTAAAGACTTTTTGACAATGTAAGAATGTGTAACCCGGCAGCAGCCGGGATTCACCGTCGAACGGCAAAGTTGCAGGGTTTGTTGAGCGGCCGCAACGGGCCGAAAGAACAGGCGTCGCTCAGTGATCCATCTGGGGCTGGGCGATGGTGCGCAGCTGGAAGCGGCCGTCATTGTTGAAGAGCCAGGTCTCCGACAGCTCAAGCTGGCCGCGGCGCAGCAGGTGGGACGACGGCCGCGGGAACGGGGCGGAATTGCGCAGTGTGGCAAGCGCGGTCGATTCAGTTTCGCTGTCGCGGTTGGAGCGCATGATTTCACTGCGCACGAGATTGCCCCGCGCATCGATGGCATAGCGCAAAACCACCACCGAACGCAGCAATGCCTGCGGCCTGCCTGCATACACCTTGTTTGCATTCACTTCCGAAATGCGCAAGGCGAGGTCGCGCTTGTAGCCGTCCACTGTATTCGCGTTCGATGCCTGCGCTTCCGGCAGCTCCGTTTTCCTTTCCGCGCGCGAAGGCTTTTCCGGTGTATGAATAGTCGGGGTATCGGACGGGCGCGATGCGCACCCGGCAAGCACGCCGACGACAAGCAGGATGGCAATTCTGGTTTTCATGGCAGGAAGCGTTGCAGGGGGACAAGAAGTGATTTCAACATAGTGCAGCCATGCATATGCCCGAAAGAAATCTTACGCGACGTTACAAATTCGCGCCGCGCGCGATGGCAAAGCGAACCATGCTTCGCAAGCGGCATCTATGCAGAAGGTAGTCTTCCTGTGCCTCCTTGTCATTCCCGCCATGCGCTCGCACGAAAGCCATTCGCATGACCCGATCCGCGCACACGCGAAGCGCGTGGTCCGCAATGGCGAATTCCTGTTCGAAGTGACAGCGTCCGGCTTTGTCCACGCGACACCGCAACATGTCTGGCAAGTATTGACGGATTACACCGGCCTCCCGGACTTCATACCCGACCTGCTGACCGTCAAGATACTCTCGCGCCGCGGCAATGCCGTGCGGATCGAGCAGCGTAGCATCTCAGGTTTCCTGTTCCTGTCGCACACCGTTCGCATGGTGCTGCAAATTGAGGAAACACCGTGCACGACAATTGACGTCGCACTGGTCGACGGCGACATGCGCCACTACAACACGCACTGGGACATCACGCCCGCTGTCGAGGGGTCCGCGACAGGGACGCGCATCACCTTCAGCGGCGCAATCGAACCGAAATTTCCCGTGCCGCCGCTCGTCGGACGCACGATCGTCGAAGCGAACCTGAAGCGGACGGTCGAAGCGGTTGTCGCCGAGATCGAGCGGCGCAACGTCCACTAGAAGCGACGCGTCACCTTGAATTTTTCCGTCGCTGCGACAAGCGCTGCCGCAATTCCCGGCTCGTAGCCGGAATGGCCGGCGTCATCGATCACTTGCATCACCGCTTCCGGCCACGCCGCATGCAGCCGGAAAGCCGAGCGCGGCGGACAGACCACGTCGTAGCGACCTTGCACAGTGACGGCTGGAAGATGGCGGATGCGGTCGACGTTGCGAACAAGCTGGTCCTCGCTGAAGAATCCCTGGTTCAGGAAATAATGCGCTTCGAGGCGACCGACGCCAATGCTGACCTTGTCGGAACTGAAATCTGCAATGGCATCGGGATCCGGTCGCAGGAACAGGCAGCGTCCTTCGTAGCGGCTCCAGCGACGTGCGGCGGGCACGTACACCGCAGGGTCAGGTGAGAACAGGCGCCTGGCGTATGCCTGCAACAGGTCGCCACGCTCCTCCGGCGGGATTTCCGCGACAAACTCATCATGCACTTCCGGAAAGAACCAGCGGATGCCGTTCAAGAACCATTCGATCTCCGCCGGCGTGCAGAGGAAAATGCCGCGCAACACGAATCCGGTGCACCGCTCCGGATGTGCTTGCCCATAAGCCAGCGCCAGTGTCGAGCCCCAAGAACCGCCGAAGACCAGCCATGTGCGAATACCGAGCAATTCGCGCAGGCGTTCGATATCGTCCACGAGCAGTTGCGTCGTGTTGTTGCGATATTCGCCCAAGGGCGTCGATTTACCGGCGCCACGCTGGTCGAACAGCACGATTCGGTAATGCGCCGGGTCGAAAAAGCAGCGGTGACGCGGAGATAGTCCGCCGCCGGGGCCGCCGTGCAAGAACAGCACGGGCTCGCCGTCGGGATTGCCGCATTCTTCCCAGTACAGCGTGTGGATATCGTCGACGGGAAGCATTCCGGTGCGGAAGGGTTCGATCGGGGGAAACAGGGGCAGGTCGTTTGTCATGGTCAGTCCATTGTATCCAATGGCGCGCGACATTTTTTCGGCGGATGTAGCCAGAACCAAAAATTTCCTGTAGACTTCAGGCCCTTCAGACGTGGTGACAAACGTCGTGCAGTTTTCCTGGAGCGGTAGTTCAGTCGGTTAGAATACCGGCCTGTCACGCCGGGGGTCGCGGGTTCGAGTCCCGTCCGCTCCGCCAAAATAGAAAAAGACGAACCTTCGGGTTCGTCTTTTTTTTCGCCTGCCCGGTTTGCACCGGGCTGTTATTTTCCTCAGGCGGCTTTCTTCTGCTGCTCTTCCCCGCCCAGCGCTTCCACCAGCTCGCTGATCATCTTCGCCAGTTCGCCGGTCATCAGCGCGAAGTCGGTGTCAAAACGCTCATCCTCGTTCTGCGTGCTGGAATCGGCATTTTCCTTGAGCACGTCCAGCGGCGCGACGCGCTTGACTGCCAGCGTCTCGGTCAAGACGAAGGACACGCGGTCGGCCCAGGTCATCGCCAGGCGCGTGCACTGCTTGCCGCCGGCAATATGGCGGCGCACGTCGTCCGGTTCCAGCGTATGGCGCACATAACGCACGGTGGCCTTGCCCTCGCCCGTCGAGCGCAATTCGGTGTCCTGGTCGACGGTGAAGCCGGCCGGTGCCTCGTCGGCAGCGAGCCAGTCGGTCATCGCCGACAGCGGCGAGCGCTCGGTGCGCAGCAGCGCGAAGGGCAGGCTTTCCAGCGACTTGAGCAGCATCTTGAAGACTTCATCGGCCTTGGCCGCGCCGGCGGCGTCGATCACCAGCCAGCCGTTGACGGGATCGATCCACACGCGCGTGCTGCGCTGGATGCTGAAGGCGCGCGGCAGCAGTTCGTCGGTGACCTGCTCCTTCAGTTCCTTCATCTGCTTGCGGCCCGGCTTGAAGCCCTGCTGCTCTTCCAGTTCGGCGGCGCGCGCCTTGGTGACCTGGTTGATGACGGTCGAGGGCAGCAGCTTCTTTTCGGTGCCGAGCTGCAGCAGCATCTGGCGGTTGACGGTGTGGACCAGCATTCCATTGTCACGCGGTGAGACCCAACCCTGGGTTTGCATGTCGAGGCTGGAGCACGGCGCGAAGGTCTGGGGAGCGAGGGCCGCTTCCAGTTGTTCGGACGACAGGGTCCACGGAGCGGTGAGACGATAGATCTGGAGATTCTTGAACCACATGATGCGCGCCTGATAAAAACGGAGGCGCCATTTTACCCGTCGGCATCTCCACCGTCAGTTGCAAATTTCACGCATCGGGCGCTGTTGCCTCTTCAACAAACAGGCCGAGCTGCTGGAAGTCGTCTTCCTCTTCCAGCCGCACGCCTACACCGAGCAGGCGCACCGCGCGGTCGCCGCGCTTGTGCGCGGTTTCGAGCAGCTTGCGGCAGGCCGCTTCGTCGATCATGGTGCTTACGCACTCCGCCGTCGTGCGCCGGAAGTCGGCGAAGCGGATCTTGACGAACAGCTTGTGGATGTTGCGTTCGGCCTGTGCGCGCCGCACGCGCTGTCGCAGGAGTTCGATCAGCGGTTCCAGTTCGCGCCGGCAGGCGTCGAGATCGGGCAGGTCGGTGACATAGGTTTCTTCAACGCTCACCGATTTGCGTTCCCGGCTCGGGCTGACATGGCGCCGGTCGATGCCGCGGCAGAGGCCATACAGGCTGCCGCCGAACTTGCCGAAGTGGCGCTGCAGTTGCGGCAGCGTCCACTCCCGCAGATCGCCGCAGGTAAATGCGCCGAGCTTCTTCAGCTTCATCGCGGTGACCTTGCCGACGCCGAACAGCTTGTCGACCGGCAGCGCGGCGACGAACTCTTCGACTTCATGCGGACGGACCACGAACTGGCCGTTCGGCTTGTTCCAGTCGCTGGCGATCTTGGCAAGGAACTTGTTGGGCGCAATGCCTGCGGAGGCGGTGATGCCGACCGTGTCGAAGATGCGCTGGCGGATTTCCTGCGCGATGAGTGTCGCGCTGTTCTGGAAATGCGGGGAATCGGTAACGTCGAGATAGGCTTCGTCGAGCGACAGTGGTTCGACGAGGTCGGTGTAATCGCGGTAGATCGCGAGGATCTGTTTCGATGCGGCGCGGTACTTGTCCATCGCTGGCGGCATGACGATCAGGTCAGGACAGCGCTGCAGCGCCTGCGACATCGCCATCGCGGAACGGATGCCGAACTTGCGCGCCTCGTAATTGCAGGTGGCAACCACACCGCGCTGGTCTGGACGTCCTCCTACCGCGAGCGGCTTGCCGCGCAACGAGGGATCGTCACGCATCTCGACGGCGGCATAGAAACAGTCGCAGTCGCAATGGATGACTTTGCGGATGGGGACGGACACGTTGCGTTACGCCGCGGAAGCAGAGAGAAATTGCGCAGGCCTTCATTGTACTGGCGGAAGGCCGTTCCCGCAGCGTAACGGGATGCAGGTCACGCCACCGTGCGGTGGCGCGGAAGCGAAATGTTAACGGCCGGAGGAACTCACACCGTCGCGCTGCACACCCGGCTCATTGCGTGAGGCCTTGAGCGCGGCATTGGCTTCGCGCTTTTCTTCCTTGTATTCCTGCTTCGCAGCCTTTTTCTTTTCCTTGTACTCGGCCTTGGCCTGCTTGCGTGTTTCGCGGCGTTGTACGTAGGGATCGACCGAGGTGCTGGCTGAAGGGCTGCCGGTGGCTGTCGAAGTCGTAGTACCGCCGGCAGGTGCCGTTGTGGCGGAAGGCGTCGTGGACGTTGCCGCTGCGCCGCTGCCGGACGCAGACGTGCCGGTTGCGCTGGCGCCGGACGAATTATCGACCGGCACCGGAACTGCGATGCCTGCTGCGGGGCCAGTGGTGGCGGTGGTGGACGACGACTGGGCCTGGGCGACACCAGCCAGTGCGACGACTGCGGAACCGAAAAGAATCTTGTGCAGTATTGCCATCATCAACTCCTGAAAGAAATGGGACTCGGTGGCGCGTACAAAGAGATTGTCGCGCCGCGGAGAAAGCCCGTGATTCCCGGGATGCTGCGGCTTTCGTTACCCAACTGACAAAACAGTTGCGCGGGAAGTTCCAGCAGTTGTGCCGTGATGCAAGGTTGATACATTTGGAAACCATTGCGTTGCAAGAGCGCCGTGATTATTTGCACGGTCCGGACAAAATTTACACGCACTTCGTCCCTGCGCAGGGGGACGTCCCCCCTCCGGTTGCCGCGGCACGGATATTGCACCCTCGATCTTCCTTTGAATCATGAGGAGCAAGATCATGGCCACCAGCACCCTGGATCCCGACAACATTCCCGAACCCGATCGCCAGCTCGGCGAGGGACACGGCTCCGCCGCGCTCGGGCCAAGTGACATTTCCGATACCGGCAGCGACGTGCAGGGCGGACTGCGCTGGGTGCAGGAACCCGATATCGGCCTCGATAAAGGCACGCATGAAGACCCGGACAGCGGACGAAGTGAAATGAGCGCAGACCCGGCCATCGGCAACACAGGCATGGACAGCGACACCGATGCGGTGGGCACGGGCGAGCGCAGCACGGCGGGCTGGGATTCCGACGTCGAAGCAGGCGCGGACATTGATGTCGACCGTGTCGATCAGCTCGACGCCGGCGAGGACACGGACCTGGGTGATCAGGACATGCCGCCGCCCGATGCACGCCAACCCGGACGTCCGCAGCAGCGGCGCTAGGCAGCAAGTCACATGTCCATTCCGCTCGACTGCATCATCATCGGCGCCGGTGCGGCGGGTCTCACCGCGGCAACCTACCTGGCCCGGTTCCGGCGCCGCTTCGTCGTCCTCGATGGCGGCACCAGCAGGCTTCTTCTCGTGCCGACGTCGCACAACTATCCCGGTTATGTCGGCGGCGTGCACGGCAAGGACCTGCTGGCGCGTCTGCGCGCGCAGGTGGCGGAGTATGGCGTGGATGTGACCACTGGCTCCGTGGACACGCTGGAAAGGCTGCCGGACGGCAGTTTCCTAGCGCGTGCCACGACCGGAGAATGGCATGCACGGACGGTGATCCTTGCCACTGGCGTCGCGGATGTCGAACCCGAACTGCCTGAGGTGAAACAGGCCTTGGCGGCCGGCTTCCTGCGCTACTGTCCGATATGTGACGGTTTCGAAGCGAGCGGCCGCAAGGTGGCAATCGTCGGACGCGGCAACGGCGGGCTGAGCGAAGCGCTGTTCGTGCGCCACTACACGCCGGACATCACCCTGCTGTCCGTGAGGGGACCAATCGAACTCGACGAGGAGGAGCGACTGCGCATCGATCGCGCCGGCTTGCGTGTGGTGCACGAGCCGGTGTCCGAGCTGGTCTACGGCGACGACGGCCTGCGGGCGCAGTTCGGGGACGGCACGCAGGAACGTTTCGACGTGGTCTATTCGGCACTCGGCACCATGGCCAACTCAGGGTTGGGCCGCCTGCTCGGCAGCGAAGCCAGCCCCGACGGTTGCCTTGTCGTCGACGCACACCAGCAGACCGCGGTCGATGGCTTGTATGCCGCAGGCGATATCGTCGCCGGACTGAACCAGATCACGGTCGCGATGGGTCAGGCGGCGATTGCCGCGACAGCCATCCACAACCGCCTGCGCTTGTAGGTGACTTAGAGGTCGCCTTCCGAGACGAGGAAGTCTGTGACCAGCACTTCCTGGATGCGCTGCGACTGCAAGGTAGCATTGCTGACTTCGCGTACCTTTTCCTGCAGTGCGGTGAGGCCGCCGGGCGCACGGGCGGCGACCGGGTCGGCCTCGAGCAGCGCCCTCTGCATGACCTGCTCCAGCGTGGACTTGTTCTTCGATGCCCAGGCGGCGTCCGCGACGCTGGTGCGGATGGCAAACGTCGCGCGCATGGAGTGCCCGTCACGGCTGACCGCAACGGAAGACAGCTTCAGGTAAGTGATTTCGCCCGTCTGCCGTTCCTTGTGCTGCATGTACAGCCAGGCACTGCCGAAACCGACGGCGAGCACGGCGACGACGATTGCGATGATGTTCCGGAGGTTCTTTTCGCGCGCGGCTTTCTTCGCCATGATGCTGTTTGGACAAGGGGCTGGGAATCTGGGACGCCGCCATTGTACTTCGGCTGCATGGCCGGGCTGGCCAAAAGTAAGTGCGATGTAAGCTTGCGGCAACAGAATGATGATTTGGGCAATTCTGCCCCTTGTCATCCCATTCACCGTTCGGCGCCCGCGACGTCTCCTCCACGCTGGGCCAGCCCCAAGGAGGCCGCATGGCACCGCAAGAAATCATCGATCGCATCGACGAGCAGAACCGGCGCCTGCTCTATTCACACATGAACTTCGACCGGCTCACGCACGAGCAGGTACTGCAGCTCATGAATACGGCAGCGATGCGCGGGTTCCGCTTCGGCAGCGATAGCGCGCTGTCACTGGTGCAGAGCAAGCTGCTGGTGAAGTACCTCAGCGAGACCGCTTGACCGGGTGTTGAAAAACGTGGCGAGCGAGCCGAGATTGGTGCCGAGAAGCGCAAGCGTGCGAGTAGTACGCTGAGCATCACAGGCGCCAGGATCGGTTTGCACAGTAGTTTTTCAACAGCCTGTTAGTGCGTTTTTTCCTGCTGCACCAGGATCCATGGCTTGACGACCACCGTCCATAGCGACGCGTCCGCTTCCTGCCAGGAGCTTGCCTGTGCATCGCTGACACGTGCGACGCGGTTCTCGGCCATCCACTTCACGATCGCATCCTTGTCGTCGCTGGCGATGCGATAAGCGACTTCCACCAGGTCGAGGTCGCTGCTGACCGCGATCACTGCGCCGGCTGCGAAGAAGCGGTCCAGTGCCTTCCATTGCATGCGTGCTGTTTCTCCGTTGATCTTGGCGCGGAGAGCATCGCCTTTTTCATCGTTCAACATGATTGCCATCAGTAATGCGGCGGCCGTTCGTTGGCCGGACCGCGTTCGGTCATGGTTTCACGGACTTCCTTGAGCTGCCGCGCGAGCACGGTGCACAGGGTCTCGAGTTCGTCGATCTTTTTCTGCTGCTGGTAGACCATCGTGTTCAAGATCTCCACCAGGTCCTCCTGGGCGGCGATCTTGAGTTCGATGTCGACCAGGCGGTCTTCGGTTGTCATTCGTTGTCCTCTATCTGGCGACCCAGCCGCCGCACACGGGGAACACCTGTCCCACGAAGCAGTTCGCCGCATCGCTGCACAAATAGGCGGCAAACATCGCATCTTCCTTCTGAGACACCAGCCGGCCGAGCGGCACCTCACGCTTCAGTCTTTCCTGGAAGGCCGGGTTGGCCTGCACTTCCGGCGGGAAGTAGGTCGGGTTCTCCACGAAGTTCTGCGCGATCGCATTGACCTGCACGTTGTAGGGCGCGGCCTCGACGCCCACCGCCTGGATGTACGACACCTGCGCGCCACGCGCGGCGCAGTAGGTCGACGTACGCTTGATCCCGCGCAGTGCTGAGGCGCTGCCGATCAGCAGGATCTTGCCGGAGCGGCGCTCCATCATCTGCGGCAGCACGGCGCGCACCAGGCGCGGCAGCGGATCAACCATGTGGGCAAACGCTTCGCGCCATTCCTCATCCGTCACTTCATGCGCGCGGGTAGTGGGCGCGGGTATGCCCATGTTCAGCAGCAGGACATCGATGCGCCCTGCCCCGTCAATAATCTGTTGCGGCACGGCGGGATCGTCGAGTGCGTGTACGTCAGCGATCACTTCCGCACCATGCTCACGCAAGACCTCGCACAGGGCGGGTCCCATGAAGTCGGATGCCTGCGTGACGAGCACGCGCTTGCCGGTGAGATCGAGAGTGGACATGCGAATTCCCCTTGAACAAGCGAAGGCGTATTGTACGCCCACGGACGAGGGGGCGCTCGATGCCTTTACAGTGAATACTTCGGCTTGTTCTTCGCCTTGACCATGCAGGCCTTCACGAAGTCGCGCTGGTGTTCGGCGGCTTGGCGCGGCTTCTGGAAGACATCAGTGGCGGCGGCAATCAGGAAGGCCGCATCTTCCTCGTCCTGCACGAACCAGCGCATGTTCGGCGGGAAGGACTGGATGACCTCGATATCGTCGCGGACGCGGCTGATGAAGTCCGCCTCGGTCATGCCACTGTCGCGCGCGAGCGCGGCATTCTTGATGAAGTCGCCGGCTTCGACGCATTCGTTCGGGTCTGGCACGCGCGCCAGGCAAAGCCCGGGCAACAGGACGAGCGCCAGAAGTGCCGCCGTCCTTGGCGGCACAATACGATTTTTTTGCATTTGCCTCCTCCACGGGATGGTATGGAGTTCGACTCGAGGCGCGACAGGAAATTCAGGCGTCTGCGGCGTGCCGGGTCATCTTCATGTTTAAGAATTCGGGGAAGTTTCAGGAAAACCTGCACGATGCAAGCGAAGGCGGGCTGCACTATGATGAACGCATGCGCCGTTCATCGGCTTTCACTTCATCAACAGGTGTGCAATGAGATCTACGAAGGCCAGCAATGCGGTCACGCGGCTGAACGCGCGCGACCCGGGCTACCGCTATTCGATGGGCATCACCGGCAATGGCCACTTCTACCTGCTGCGCGCGGCGCCGGGATCCGCGCCGGAAAAGGTCGGCGAGGAATACGAACTGGATGAGTTCGTCGACTTCGTGAACAAGACCGGACCGCAGAAAAAGCAGCGCATCAGCAAGCATGATGCTGCGTTTGAGAAGCAGCTGGTCAACAAGGGGCCACGCTAGTCCTGCAGCAGGGAGCGGATGGCGCGCGAGGTAGCGATATCGCCCTTCAGCATCAGCTTCTCGTGGTTGCTTTCCAGGTCGGGTTTGCGGTACAGGTAGTTGACCATCATGCCGGCCGACTGCTTCCAGCCCTTGTCCGAGCTGTCCGCCAGCCAGTTGATGCGTTCCACGCGCGCGCCGTTCACGAGGTGGAAGCGCGCCACCGGATCGCGCGGCAGCGCGTCCGATTTTTCCTGCACCAGGTAACGGGCGCAGGCTTCCAGCATGATGGGCTGGATGGCAGCGGCGAGCGCAGGATCGGCCTGCCACGCGCCGCTCGCGAGGCAGGCAGCGACATCCGACTGCCACTTTTCACGCAATGCGTCGTCCCCCGGCACATGCACCTCGCGCACGCGCGCCAGCAAATGCTCCTGTTTCTTCAGCCATCCCATGAATCCCGGGATCGGCGACAGCGTGGAGAAGGTCTTCAGCTGGGGGAAGTCACGCGAGAGGTCATCCACCACGCGCTTGATGAGGAAGTTGCCGAAGTTCAGGCCGCGCAGGCCGGGCTGGGTATTCGAGATCGAATAGAAGATGGCTGTATTCGCGCGTTCCGGCTGAAGCGGCGGCAGGGATTCGTCGAGCAGCACCTGGATGTTGTCCGACAGCTTGTCCGTGAGCGCGACCTCGACGAAGATCAGCGGTTCGTCCGGCATGCGCGGATGGAACAGGCCATAGCAGCGGCGGTCGGAATCGAGCCGGTTGCGCAGGTCGTTCCAGGAGCGGATCTGGTGCACCGCTTCGTACTTGATCAGCTTCTCGAGCAGCGCAGCGGACGAGTTCCAGCTGATGCGCTGCAGCTGCAGGAAGTCGACATCCAACCAGGTGCTCAACAAGGCATACAGCTCGCTCTCGATGACACCGAGTTCGGGCGTGTCATTCAGGTAGCGCAGCATGTCGTCCCGCATTTCCACCAGGAACTGGACGCCGTGGGGAATCGCGTTGAATTGCGTGAGAATCTTGGAACGCGGCGAGCGCAATGCCTCGCGCAGCGCGACCTCGGCACTGCCGCTCCTGTCGGTGCCCGTCGCTTTCGTCCAGTTGTGCAGCGCCGCTTCCACGGCTTCCGGGCGGGGTCCGAATTCCTTCGCAAGAAGGCGGAGGAATTCGCGCCTGCCGTCGTCGTTGAGCGCGGTGTAGATCTGCCCGATCTCTGCAGCGCGCTGCCGCGCCGACACCACGCCGCCGCGCTCGGCGGCGCATTCGGCGAAGCGCTGGCGCAAGTTCTTCAGTTCGCCATTGGCGAGGTGGCGTCCGCCGTCCGTGGCCTCCGTTTTGCCGAACAATCGCCCCAGCAGGTTGCGCGCGCTCGACAGGAGGGACGATTCCCTTGCTTTCGGTTCTGCCTGGACTGCGGATTCGATCAGCATGGCGGACTTTCCGTATACGTCAATTGTTATGACGATTGTAAGTCCGCCAGGTTTCGCGTGCAGCGGGGAGGCGAGGCGGTTTGATCTCCAACAGCCGGACTGTTGGTTTTCTGCATTTTGCAGCCAGAAATGAAAAAGGGCGCCCCGCAGGGCGCCCTTCTCTTAGCCGATCAACCGATCCGGGGATCAGAAGCGATGACGCACGCCGACGTTGAAGACGGACGGATCGCGGCCTGCCGCGGAAGCACCGCCCAGCGAAGCGGCAGCTTCGTTGCGGGTACGGCCGTAGGAGGTGTACAGGTTGGTACGCTTGGACAGGTCGTAGGTGTAGCCCAGTGCGATCTGGTCGGCGTCGCGGTTGGCGCCGATGTCGTCGCTGCGACGGATCCAGGATGCCAGGATGCGGCCCGCGCCCAGCGGTGCGGAGACGCCCAGCATGGCGTCGTCACGGTCGATGGTGGTCGCGCCGGCAGCGGACTCGCCCTTGTTGCGCGCGTAGGCTGCGTGCAGCTTGGCGACGCCGAAGTCGTAGGTACCAGCCAGCAGGGTGGTGTTGGCATCACCGTTGGCGACACCGGCGGCGACCAGGTTCTGGTCGTGGTAAGCGACGTACACGGACAGCGGGCCGGCGGCATAGCCTGCGGACAGGCCAACGCTGCGGCCGATCGAGTTGCTGCCTGCGATTTCACCCAGGCTGTATGCCACTTGGCCGCTGAAGCCGCCGAAGTTCGGGGTCGAATAGTTGATGGTGTTGTCGGTGCGGTCGCCGTAGACGTTGAACACGTTGGAGGCATTGCCTGCCAGGCCGAGACCGAACGGATCCACTGCGTCGACGACGGTGCGGATCGGGTTGTACTGGCGGCCGAACTTGATCGCGCCGGCGCTGGTGCTGGACAGGCCGACGAAAGCCTGGCGACCGAACAGAAGACCGCCTTGGCCGAGGGCGCCGGTGTCGATGTTGAAGCCGTTTTCCAGCGTGAAGATCGCGGACAGGCCGCCACCCAGGTCTTCCGTGCCGCGGAAGCCGATGCGGCTGCCGGACTGGATGCCGCTGTCGAGGCGGGTCGTGGTGGTCGCGCCGTTGTCGAAGCGGGTGATACCGGCGTCAGCGACACCGTAGATGGTCACGTTGGTTTGCGCGGTCGCGGCACCGGCAAAAGCAGCCAGGACGGCAAAGGCGAGAAGCGATTTTTTCATTGTTGATTCCCTAGTGTTAAGCCAAGAAGCGGTTTGAGCGAGCGGGGTAGCGCTTCGCTGTTGTGTTGCGTCGCGGAACTCTATCAGTGCACGAATGCAAATGATAGTTATTTTTATTTATAAGCTTATCTGCTTATCCGGGATCAATTTTTTGCAAGTCGACCGGCAGTTCCGTGACAACGAAACAACGGGTCGCATTGTGCAGGCGGGAGATGACGACTTGATGACATGCGGCACCATGTTGCATTTTTGCGAATGGGCAGGCGAAGGGGAGCAAAAAAGGCCCGCGCGCTGTGCAGCGGGCGGGCGAAAGTCAAACCTTGGGGATATGACGATTGGACGCCATTATGGATGGCCTGCGTGACAGGCCGATGACAAGAGCAACCGGGACGGAAGCGAGAGCACGAAGTCAGGCGGCCTTCGGTCTGGAGAGCAGCGCCTTGAGATTGGCCAGCCTGTCCTGCGGGGTGATTTTTTCTTCTTCCTTCGGCACGGCGTCGCCCTCGTCCAGCTTCATCTCCTTGATGAAGCGCGAGGGTTCGCAGTTGACACTCTCCCGCGCGCGCTTGCGTCGCTTGCACCAGGTGACATGCAGGCTGCGCTGCGCGCGGGTGATGCCGACGTACATCAGGCGTCGTTCTTCCTCGATGCGTGCCGCCAGCGTGTCGATCGGCGCATCCGGATCGCCCTTGTGCGGCAGGATGCCCTCCTCCACGCCGACCAGGAAGACGTGCGGATACTCCAGTCCCTTCGATGCATGCAGGGTCGACATGCGCACCGCGTCGGGTTCTTCGTCCTTGCCTTCGAGCATGGTCATCAAGGCGACCATCTGCGTGAGTTCAAGCAGGCTCTTTTCCTCGTCCGCGCCGTCCCTGCCGCCAGTGCCCTTCTCCTTCAGCCAGGTAACGAACTCCATCGTGTTCTGCCATTTGCTCTGTGCCTGGCGTTCGTCGAAGGTGTCGTACAGGTAGAACTCGTAGTTGATCTCCTTCATCATTTCGTCGAGCAGCTCGGCGGCGCTTTCGCCGCGCTTGGAGGCGCGTGCCTCGAGGCCGTTGATGAAGTTGCAGAAGTCGCGCAGCGGGGCGAGCTGGCGGTCGGTGAGCTTGGCTTCGATACCGCCCTTGAACACGGCCTCGAACAGCGAACACTGCCACTGGCCGGCGAAGGAGCCGAGCGCTTCCAGCGTGGCCTGGCCCACGCCGCGTTTCGGCGTGGTCACTGCACGGATGAAAGCCGGATCATCATCGGCATTGGCAACGAGGCGCAGGTAGGCCACGATGTCCTTGATCTCGGCGCGGTCGAAGAAGCTCTGGCCGCCGGAGATGGTGTACGGAATGCGTTCCTTGCGCAGCGCCTTTTCGATGATGCGCGCCTGGTGGTTGCCGCGGTAAAGGATCGCGTAGTCGGAGAACTTTGCGCGGCGTTCGAACTTGTGCGCGGAGATCATGATCGCGACCTGTTCCGCCTCGTGCTCGTCGTCCTGCATCGACATCACCTTCACCGGGTCGCCGAGGCCGTGCTCGGACCAAAGCTGCTTCTCGAACAGCTTGGGATTGTTGCCGATCACGGAGTTCGCGGCCTGCAGGATGCGCGTGCTGGAGCGGTAGTTCTGTTCCAGCTTGATCACTTTCAGGTCGGGGAAATCGACCTGCAGCTGTTTCAGGTTTTCCAGCGTCGCGCCGCGCCATGCGTAGATCGCCTGGTCGTCGTCGCCCACGGCGGTGAACATCGGCTTCTTGCCGAGACCGGTGACGAGGAGCTTCACCAGTTCGTACTGGCAGGTGTTGGTGTCCTGGTATTCATCCACCAGCAGGTAGCGCAGCTTGCGCTGCCAGCGGTTGCGCACTTCTTCATTGCTGCGAAACAGTTCGACCGGCAGGCGGATCAGGTCGTCGAAGTCGACTGCCTGGTAGGAATTCAAGGTCGCAACATAGCTCGCATAGATGCGCGCGGCCTGCGCCTCGTCTTCGGTGATCGCCTGCTTGAGCGCGGTGTCGGGATCGACCAGTGCGTTCTTCCACAGCGACATCGCGGTCTGGATGCCGCGGATGATCTGCTTGTCGGTGGTCATCGCGAGATCCTGCACGAGCGAGAAGCAGTCGTCGCTGTCCATGATGGAGAAGCGGTCCTTCAAGCCGAGTTCCTTTGCCTCCTTGCGCAGGATCTGCACGCCGAGCGAATGGAAGGTGCTGACGGTGATCTGCTTGGCCAGCTTCGGTTCCTTCAACAGCTTGGCGATGCGCTCCTGCATTTCCAGCGCCGCCTTGTTGGTGAAAGTGACCGCTGCGATGTTGCGCGCTTCGTAGCCGCATTGCTCGATCAGGTGGCAGATCTTCGTCGTGATCACGCGCGTCTTGCCGGAGCCGGCGCCGGCCAGCACCAGGCAGGGTCCGTCCATGTAGTGGACAGCCTCGCTCTGCGGGCGGTTCATGCCGTGTGCGACTGGATGGGGAGCGTGTGACATGCGGAACTGCGATGGAGGAAAAGCGGCCCATTGTAGCAGCGCTTCGCCGTGCTTTCTGATTCGTTGCAGCTTCGCTACGGACGGTTAGCGTTCACTTTGGAGACGGCTTCGATATTCTGTAGGAGTGACGTCGAACCAGCGCTTGCAGGCGCGGCTGAAGGTGCTGCGATCGGTGAAACCGAGGCGCGATGCCACTTGTGCAAGAGCGATGTGCGGCTGGCTCAGGTAACGCTGTGCGAGTTCTCTGCGCGCGTCGTCGACCAGCTGGTGGAAGGACGTGTCCTCTTCAGCAAGGCGGCGCTGCAGCGTGCGTTCGCTCATGCACAGTTCGCGCGCAACATCGGCGCGCGCCGGATCGCCTTCCGGCAGGCGGCGAAGAATGGATTCGCGCGCGCGGATGCTGATGCGGTCCTTTTCCAGCTTCGCCAGCCGTTCGCCGGCATAACGGTCATGCAACTCTGCCAGTACGGGATTGGAAGCCTGGAGCGGCAGGCGGAGGTCGGCATGGGTGAACAGCAGGCGGTTGGCCTGCGCGCCGAAGCGGACGGGGCACTGGAAGACGGCGGCATAGGTCGTCGTATCCGCCGGTGCGCCGAAGGTGAATTCGACTTCGCGCGGATGCATTTCCGTGCCGGTGATCCAGCGGAAGAAGGTTTGCAGCGTGGTGAACACGAAATCGATGCGATGGCGCGGCACCGGCCGCTTGCCGCCGGCGAGTTCGATCCCGACCCAGCAACCCTCCGGTGCATCCTCCACGGTGATCATGACCGCATCACTGACCACGCGCTGGTAGCGCACGAGGAAGTCGAGGCCGGTGTGCAAGTCCTTGCAGGTCATCATCGCGTAGGCGACGACGTCGAACGCGGCCGGCTGCAGCGGACCGGGCATCGCGAGCCCGATGAAGGGATCACCCGAGCGGGCGGCAGCCAGTTCCCACAGCAGGCTGATCTTTTCGGTGTCGTAGCGAGTGTCGGGATTGTCGATGGAGGCGAGGTCGAGCTGCGCCTCGGCGAACAGGGCATGCACGTCGAGGCCGACGCTTTTCAGCCGCTCCGCGATCCCCCTGACCCAGGAGGCGGAAGTGGTCTGTTCGCTCATGCTTGCTGTCTCCTGTCCCGTGATTGCCTGCAATCTTAATACAGGTCGGCTGCCGACAGCGCAAACAAAAAAGCCGCCTGTTGCGCAGGCGGCTTTGCAAGCGTTGGCCTTATGCGGCCTTCTTTTCATCCCGCAGCTCGCGCCGCAGGATCTTGCCGACGTTGGTTTTCGGGAGCGCGTCGCGGAACTCGATGTACTTCGGCTTTTTGTAGGCGGTCAGCTGCTCCTTGCAGTACTGCATCAGCTGCTCCTGCGTCAGGTTGGCGTCCTTGCGCACCACGAACACCTTCACCGCTTCGCCGGAGTTGCTGTCGGGGACACCGACGCACGCGCATTCCAGCACGCCGGGATGGGCAGCCACCACGCCTTCCACTTCGTTCGGATACACGTTGAAGCCGGAGACCAGGATCATGTCCTTCTTGCGATCGACGATCCTCACGTAGCCGCTTGCCTCCATCACGCCGACGTCGCCGGTCTTGAAGAAGCCGTCGGCGGTGATGACCTTGGCGGTTTCTTCGGGACGGTTCCAGTAGCCCGCCATGACCTGCGGGCCGCGAATGGCGATTTCGCCCGCCTGCCCCAGCGGCAGCGGCTTGCCGTCGTCGTCCAGGATGGCGATCTCGGTCGACGGGAGCGGCAGGCCGATGCTGCCGTTGTACTCGGCCACCGCAGGATTGCAGGTCGCGACCGGCGAGGTTTCGGACAGGCCGTAGCCTTCGTTGATCGGGCACCCGGTCACTTTCAGCCACTTGTCGGCCACCGCCTTCTGCACGGCCATGCCGCCGCCGTTGCAGGACTTCAGCTGGGAAAAGTCCAGCTTGGCGAAGTCGGGATTGTTCAGCAGGCCGTTGTACAGCGTGTTCACGGCCGGGAAGAGGTTGACCTTGTACTTCGAAAGCTCCTTGACGAAGCCGGGAATGTCGCGCGGATTCGGGATCAGGAGGTTCACGCCGCCATTGCGCAGGCCGAACAGGCAGCACGCGGTCAGCGAGAAGATGTGATACAGCGGGAGCGCGCAGACAATGGTCAGCGCCTCGACCTTGGGTTCCTTCTTCAGCGTCGGCTGTGACCAGGCTTCGTTCTGCAGCACGTTGGCGACGACATTGCGGTGCAGGAGGGTTGCGCCCTTGGACACGCCGGTAGTGCCGCCGGTGTACTGCAGGAAGGCGATATCGGTGGGCCCGATTTTTACTTTCTTCAGCTTGAGCTTCGCGCCTTCGGCCAGCGCCTTGTTGAACGCCACGGCGGTCGGCAGGGAGTACTCCGGGACCATTTTCTTGATCTTGCGCACGGCGAAATTGACCACCGTGCCCTTAATCGATCCAAGCAGGTCGCCCATCGTGGCGAGCACGACATGCTTGACCCCGGTCTTCGGCAGGACCTGCTGCAGCGTCGTGGCAAAGTTTTCGAGGATGACGATGGCCTTGGCGCCGGAGTCGTTGAGCTGGTGCTCCAGTTCGCGCGGGGTGTACAGCGGATTGACGTTGACCACGACGTAGCCGGCGCGCAGGACGGCGGCGATGGCGACCGGGTACTGGAGGATGTTGGGCATCATCAGCGCAATGCGATCACCCTTCTGCAGTCCGCGCGCCTGGAACCAGGCGGCCAGTTTCTGTGACATCGCGTCGACTTCCCCGTAGGTGAGTGCCTTGTCCATGCAGATGTACGCATTGCGCGGCGCGTACTTGCGGAAGGATTCCTCGAACAGATGGGCGAGGGATTCGTATTGCTCGGGATTGATGTCGGCGGGCACGCCGGCGGGATAGGACTGCAGCCAGAACTTGTCCATGGTGTCTCTCTCTCTTTGTTCTTGATTGGAAAGGCCATGGCCGGAGCGGCAATGGCTCGAGTGTGCCGGCCAATCCTAGGGAGGCGGCCTGCCGGGTGCAAGTAGGCGCAGCAATGTTGTCCCGAACGGTCACGCAATTGGCCGCCGCAGTCACGCTTGTGTTGGAACGGTGCATGACAGCAATTTCAGGCTGGAATTCTTCTCGCCTTGCGCGATTATTATACGGTCGTATAATAACACCATGGCCCGCCCTTCCCAAAACATCGACCAGCGGCTTCTCGAGGCCGGCATGGAACTGCTCCCGCAGACCGGCTGCCGCGGCCTGTCCGCCCGCAAGCTGACCGAGCACGCAGGCGTGAACCTCGGCATGTTCCACTACCACTTCCGCAGCAAGGACAACTTCATCCGCACCCTGCTGCAGCAAACCTATGAACAGATGTTCCAGGACCTGGTGCTGCAATCGCACGAAGGCGTGTCACCGGTGGACAACCTGCGCAAGGCCATTCGCGTGATCGCCGGCTTCGGGCGCACGCACCGTCAACTGCTGTTGCGCATCGGCGCAGATGCACTGGCAGGCGAACAGGTCGCGGCCGAATTCCTGCAGGCCAACCTGCCGCGCCACCTCGCCGTGGTCGCTGGCCTCGTCGCGGAGACGCAACGTACCGGCGACCTGGTGAAAGCCCCCCTGCCGCAGATGATCGCCTTCATCGCGGGCGCCGTGATGTCTCCGGTCCTGCTCGGCACGGCACTGATGGAGAACAGCCAGTGGCCCGCTGCCGGGGCCATGCTGGAGCAGGAAGTGCTATCGAAAAAAGCGGTCGATCAACGCATCGAGTTCGCGCTGCGCGGACTGTCCGCGCGCACCGGAGAAACGCCATGAAGACGCTGTCCGTATGCCTTGCCCTGCTGGCCCTCGCCGGCTGCAGCGACAAGCCTGCCGATTACTTCCCCGGCTATGCCGAAGCCGAATACGTGCGACTGGCGACGCCCATTGGGGGCACACTGAGCAGGCTGCATGTGCAACGCGGCGACAAGGTGGAACCGAATGCCCCCGCCTTCGTGCTGGAACAGGACAGCGAACGCGCCGCACGCGAGGAAGCGGCCTCGCGGGTGCAGCGCGCGGAGGCACAGCTGGCGAACCTGAAGAAGGGCCGCCGTCCGGAAGAAGTCGCCGCGGTCCAGGCGCAGCTCGTGCAGGCGGAGGCATCGCTCCAACTGTCCAACAGCAACTATGCGCGCCAGAAGCAGCTGGTGGAGGACAAGTTCATCGCCCCGGCGCGGCTCGATGAAGCGTGCAGCGCGGTGGACAGGGACCAGGCGCGTGTGAGCGAATTGCGCGCGCAGGTGCGCGTGGCCAACCTTGGCGCGCGCCCCGATGAAATCGGCGCGGCGGAGCAGGAACTGAAGGCGGCCAAGGCGCAGCTCGCGCAGGCCGAATGGCGGCTCGCGCAGAAGACTCAGCACATCCCTGTCGCCGGCAGCGTGGCCGACGTGCTGTATCGCGAGGGCGAGTTTGTACAGGCGGGAAGTCCCGTCGTCAGCGTGCTGCCACCGCAGAATATCAAGCTGCGCTTCTTCGTGCCGGAGCCGCAGTTCGCGACGCTGCGGCTGGGGCAGGACGTGGTCGTGCAATGCGACGGCTGCAAGGGCCCGATCGCGGCCAAGGTGAGCTATCTGTCCAGCGCACCCGAATACACCTCGCCGCTCATCTACAGCAAGGAAAACCGTGCGGGTCTCGTGTTCATGATCGAGGCGCGCCCGGTCCCAAACCAGGCAGCCCTGCTGCACCCCGGCCAGCCGGTCGAAATCCGCCTCGCGCAGGAACGGTGATGGACGCGATTATCGACGTGCGCGGTCTCACCAAGCGCTACGGCGGCCGCACCGTCGTGGACCGTGTCGACATGCAAGTCGCGCACGGCCGCATCTACGGCTTCCTCGGTCCCAACGGCAGCGGCAAGACTACGACCATTCGCATGCTGTGCGGCCTGCTCACGCCCGACGAAGGCAGCGGCACCTGCCTCGGCTTCGACATTCGCAAGGACTCGCGCAAGATCAAGCGCCAGGTCGGGTACATGACGCAGAAATTCGGCCTGTACGAAGACCTGAGCATCGAGGAGAACCTGGCCTTCATCGCGCGCGTGTACGAGATGCCGGACGCGAATTCGCGGGTCGATGCGATGCTGCAGCGCCTCGGCCTTTCCGGCCGGCGTACACAGCTTGCCGGCTCGCTGTCCGGCGGGTGGAAACAGCGCCTTGCGCTTGCGGCCTGCCTGCTGCACGAGCCGCAATTGCTGCTGCTCGACGAGCCAACCGCCGGAGTCGATCCCAAGGCGCGACGCGATTTCTGGGATGAATTGCATGAGCTTGCCGCGGGCGGGCTCACGGTGCTGGTGTCGACGCATTACATGGATGAGGCCGAACGCTGCCACCAGCTCGCCTACATCGCCTACGGCAAGCTTCTGGCGCAGGGGACGGCGGAGCAACTGATCGCGGATGCAGGGTTGGTTACGTATTCACTCGCGGGTCCCGGCATAGCAGAAGTAGCGCGGACGCTACGTGCATTGCCAGCACTCAATGTGGCTTCGTTTGGCACGGCACTGCATGTCAGCGCCGCGACGGTGGGGGAACTGGATGCTGCGCTTGCCCCCTATCGCGGTGCAGGCATTTCTGTCGTTCCGGTGGAGACAAGTCTGGAGGACGTCTTCATTGCCTTGATGCAGCAGTCGAAGGACAACTTCTCATCATGAACGGGTCGCGCTTCCTCGCCATCCTGATCAAGGAATTCCGGCAGATCCGCCGCGACCGGCTGACGTTCGCGATGATGGTCGGCGTTCCCATCATGCAGCTCGTTCTTTTCGGCTTTGCCATCAACACCGATCCGAAGCAATTGCCGATAGCGATCGTCTCCGCCGACGAAAGCGAGTTCTCGCGCAGCCTCATCGCGGGGCTGGAGAACTCGCAATACTTCCGCGTGACGCAGCGTCCGCGCAGCGAGGCCGAAGGAAACCGTCTGCTGGACGAGGGACGTGTGCAGTTCCTGCTGGTTGTGCCGCCGGACTTTTCGCGCCAGCTCATGCGCGGCGAACGCCCTGCCCTGTTGCTGGCAGCCGATGCGACGGATCCCTCTGCTTCGGGCAATGCCCTCGCCGCCGTCAACACGATCGCGCGTCAGGCGGTTGGCCGCGATCTGGTCGGCCCCTTGCGCACGCTGCAGCCGGTGGATGCGCCGTTCGAGATCCGTGCGCAGCGCCGCTACAACCCGGAAGGCGTTTCCCGCTACAACATCGTGCCCGGCCTGATCGGCGTGGTGCTGACCATGACGATGGTGATGATGACTTCGCTGGCGATGACGCGCGAACGCGAACGGGGCACGATGGAAAACCTGCTCGCCACACCGGTCAGGCCGCTCGAAGTCATGGTCGGCAAGATCGCGCCCTACATCCTGATCGGCTATGTGCAGGTGGTCGTGATCCTTGCCGCCGCCCATGTGCTGTTTGAGGTGCCGATGGTCGGCAGTCTCGCCTTGCTGTCGGCGGCACTGGTTGTGTTCATGGCGGCCAATCTTGCGGTGGGTTTCACGTTTTCGACAGTCGCGAAGAATCAGTTGCAGGCGATGCAGCTGACCTTCTTCTTTTTCCTGCCGTCGATGCTGTTGTCGGGGTTCATGTTTCCGTTTCGGGGGATGCCGGGGTGGGCGCAGGTGATTGGAGAAGCTTTACCGCTCACGCATTTTTTGCGGGTGGTGCGCGGGATCATGTTGAAGGGGAATGGGGTGGCCGAGGTGATGCCGAATGTGTGGCCGATGGCGGTGTTTATGCTGGTGGCGGGAGTGATTGCTTTGAGGCGTTATCGGCAGACATTGGATTAGGCTGATTTTCTGCGGTGACCCCGTACTGTGTACTCTCCGTGGATACTTGACGGGGCCAGTCCCGGCATGCATCCACGGAGAACCTGCAGCAACCGGTTCACCGAAGTGAAAACAAATCAAGGCAAAGCAAACATCCCCAGCCCATTTCGATAAGCAACCTTCTCCGCCACCTCACGCGGCAGATGCCCCAGCATCCGCCGATAGAACGCAGCCAGCTCCTCCACCTGCCCCCATCGCGGCGTGATCCAGGTGTCCGTCCCCACGACAAACCGATCCGGATACTTCATCATCAACGCCTTCCACCGCGGATGGAGCGCACCGTCCTGCTCGATATCCATGCGATAGGAAAGCTCGCCAACAATATTGGGATACTGCGCAAACATCTGCTCCACCTTGTCCATCGGCGTACTCATGCCGGTGTGCGCCCAGATCAGCTTCACACCCGGCGCATGCTTCAGGATGCGTTCCACCGCATCTTCGTCCGCATGCGCATGCAGCCACATGCCGCGCTCCTTTGCCAGCCGCGCGATCTTCGCCATGTAGGGCGCGTCGGCGTCGGCGCCGAAGATGTGGAACTCGCCGATGCCGCGATAGATGCCGCGCGCCAGTTCCTTCTCCACGTACTCCGCCACACCTGCACTGTTGAACCAGTCATAGCGATCAGGCTGCACGCGGTAGGGACGCAGGAAGGGCACGATGACGACGTCCTTCGCCTTCTGCGCGATCAGGTCGAGCGTGCCGTCGTTAGGTCGGCTGGTGGCGAGCACGCCGCGGATGCCGGTCTTGCGCCACAGCGCCACCACCTGCTCCGGCGACAGCAGGGAACGTGCCTCGACGTTGTAATGCATATGCGCATCGAACAGCGGCAAGGGTTCCTGCGCCTGCGCATTGAAGGCGCAGGCAGCAGCGAGAAGAAGGACAAGGCGTTTCATTCGACCACTCCCAGTTTTCCGCTATGGCTGCCCATGTACCAGAGTCGGCCCTTCGCATCGACGATCATCTTGCGTATGCCTTCGTTCTTCGTCGGCAGCGGGAACACGCGGAACTTTTCGCTCGCGGGGTCGAACAGTGCGACGGTATCGGTGCCGATCTCGTTCATCCAGACCTTGCCCGCACCATCGACCGTCACCGCATAGGGCTTGCCCGGCTCGCCGGCGGGGGTGTCGTAGCTCTTGATGACCTTGGCGGTCTTCGCGTCGATGTGGGTCAGCTTGCCGTCACCGTAGCGCACGACCCAGAGCGTGTTGTCAGGCGCGGCCGCAATCCGGCGCGGTAGCGAACCCCGTCCGAGGTCGATCTCGGTCACCTTGCCGCTCGCCGCATCGATGCGCCCGACGCGCTGGCCGCTGGCCTGGCAGAACCAGACATTGCCCTGCTGGTCCATTGCCAGTCCATAGGGACCGTCCCGCGTGTCGAACTCGGTCATCTTCTTCGTGGCACGGTCGAAGCGCGTGACCTTGTCGCCCGACTGGTTGGTAAACCACAAGGCGTTGCGGCCGTCGAAGATGATGGTGTGCGGGCTGCCGCCGGACGGCGTCTTGTGCGCGGTCATTTGCCCGGGCTGGCCGTTGGCAAAGGGGATTTCCAGCAGGGTTCCGTTGCCGTGGCCGGTCATCCAGACGGTGCCTTTTTCGTCAACGACGAGGCCATGCGGGCGTGTGCCCTCGGGCAAGTCCCATTCGTCGAACTTCTGTGCGGCGGGATCGAAGCGGGCCAGCTTGTTGCCGTGCATGACGGCGATGTAGACCTTGCCGTCGGGCGCGGCGGCAGGGTCGCGGGCAAATTGCGGGGTGGGCACGGCCCATTCGGACACTTTGCCAGCGGGCTGGGAGATGCCGGGGGTGACGGTGTAGTTGGAGCCGCCCGCATGGACGATGGCGGGCAGCAAGAGCAGGGACAGGACGATTCGCATGCTGTGCTCCTTTCTCGGAGCGGTCATTGTCGCGCATTGCGGCCGGGCTTGCAGGGAAGCGATTGCCGCCGCCATTCCCGCCGTTTTTCCTGCACTTCATCGCCTTCGGCAGCTTTTCGTCGCAAACCCCTCGCCTGCACGGCAAGCAATGGCTATAGTGGCAACGATTTCTTTTCCGGGGAGCGTTGCATGCATCCAGTCGTGCTCAAGCAAGTCGGCAAGACCTACCATCTCGACGCGGTCGATGTGCCGGCATTAAGCGACATCAATCTTGAAATCAGGCCCAACTGCTTCACCGTGATTTCGGGCCCTTCCGGCAGCGGCAAGACTACGCTGCTCAACATCATCGGCTGCATCGACCGGCCCGACGCGGGTGAAATCGTGGTGGCGGGGCAGCCGGTGCAGAAGCTGTCGGACGACGCGCTCTCCGATTTCCGTGCGCGCCACCTCGGCTTCATCTTCCAGAACTTCAACCTGCTGCCGGTGCTGACGGCCTATGAGAATGTGGAGTACCCACTGATGCTCACAGGGATGCCGGCAGCGCAGCGCCGCCAGCGCGTGCTGGCCCTGCTCGATGCGGTAGGCCTGGCCGATCGCGCCAACAACCGTCCGGGGCAACTGTCCGGCGGGCAGCGGCAGCGGGTGGCAATTGCGCGCGCGCTGGCGCCTTCGCCGCAGCTGGTGCTGGCCGACGAGCCGACCGCCAACCTCGACAGCCAGACCGGCGCGGCCATCATCGCGCTGATGCGCAAGATGCAGCGCGAGCACCATGTGTCCTTCGTGTTTTCCTCGCACGATCCGCAGGTGCTGGCGGAAGCCGACGACGCGGTCTTCATCCGCGACGGGCGCATCACCGGCATCGAACGCCGCACGGAGGCGACGGCATGAATACCTTCCCGCTCGCCCTGCGCAACCTGCTGCGCAACCGCCGCCGTTCGCTGACCACGCTGCTGGCGATGATCGTCGGCCTGGTGGCCATCCTGCTGTTCGGAGGCTACAGCCGCAACGTCATCCTGGCGATGCAGACCGGTTACGTGCAGTTTCATGGCCACTACCAGATCCAGCGCAAGGATTACTTCCTCTACGGCAGCGGCAACCCGGCCGCTTACGGCATACCGGATTACGAACGCATCATGGATGCGGTCAAGCGCGATCCGGTGCTCGCGCCGATGCTGACCGTGGTGACGCCGAAGATGCAGCTCGGCGGGATCGCCGGCAACTTTGCGGCGGGGGTGTCCAAGACCGTGCTGGCCAGTGGAATCGTGGTCGATGAGCAAAACAGGATGCGCGCCTGGGACGATTTCGGCAGCATGAGCTATTCGCGCCCGCTGGCGCTGACCGGCACCACGCCGGATGCCGTGGTCATCGGCCAGGGGGTTGCGCGCATCCTGCAACTGTGCGGCCCGCTGGAAGTCCCCAACTGTCCGCAGGCGGCGGCGAAGGCGGAAGCGTCCGGGCCGCAGGCGCCGGATGACATTGCCGCGCTGTCGGCCATGGAAAAGCCCGCCGAATCCCCAGCCGGCGCGCAGAATGCGACCACGATCGAGATGCTCGCAGCCAACCTGCGCGGTGCGCCCAACGTGACGCGGCTGAATGTCGTGAAGGCGGAGAACCAGGGCCTGAAGGAAGTCGACGACGTCTTCATGATCATGCACCTGCAGCAGGCGCAGCGCCTCATCTACGGCGGCGAAAAGCCGCAGGTCACTGCGATCCAGATTCAGCTCAAGCACAGCAGCCAGATGCCGGTGGCCAAGGCGAGGCTGGACGAACTGCTGGCGACGACCTTCAAGGATGCGCAGCTGGAAATCCAGGACTTCCAGACGCTGGCGCCGATCTACGGCCAGACCATCCAGTTCTTCAATTCGGTATTCGGTTTCATCTCCATCCTGATCGGCGTGATCGTGCTGTTCACGGTAGGCAATACGATGAGCATGGCAGTGGTCGAGCGTACGGTCGAGATCGGGACGCTGCGTGCCATCGGCCGCAGGCGCGGCGGCATCCGCAGCATGTTCGTGTGCGAAGGCTTGCTGCTGGGCCTGATCGGTTCGCTGCTCGGCGTGGCGATCGCACTGCTGCTGTCGGCGGTGATCAACAATAGCGGCCTGACCTGGACACCGCCCGGTTACGTCTACGCCTACCCGGTCAAGACACGTGTGTGGGGTGAAGCCGGGCTGATCCTGTCCAGCGTGGCGGGCATGGTGGTGGTCGCGGTGATCTCCGCATGGTGGCCGGCCAATCGTGCCTCGAAGATGGTGATCGTGGACGCATTGCGCCATGTATGAGGAAATGAACATGCAGAAGAAGAACATGCGACGACTGACGCTCGCCACGCTATTGGCAAGCGCCCTGCTCCACCTGCCGGCCAGTGCCGCGCCCGACGCGCAGGCCATCCTTGCCGCGAGCGACGCGGTGCGCAATCCCGGCTTCGCATTCGGGTTGACCACCACGCTGATCGAGTACCGCAACGGCAAGCAGGCCGACACCAGCACGCTGGCGGTCTATTCGAAGGAGGACAAGACCGGCGGGCAGTTCCGCAGCCTGATCCGCTTCGTCGCCCCGGCGCGCGACGCCAACAAGCTGATGCTCAAGAACGGCAACGACCTGTGGTTCTACGATCCGTCCAACAAGGCCAGTATCCGCATTTCGCCCCAGCAGCGCCTGCTCGGCCAGGCGGCCAACGGCGACATTGTGACGGTGAACCTGGCGAAAGATTACAAGGCCACGCTGGCCGCCGAAGAGGAGACGCAGGACGGCGAACGGCAGGTGCGCCGCTGCTACAAGCTGGCGTTGGAAGCGATCAGCCCGGACGTGACCTACCACCACATCGAGATCTGGATCGACGTCACCAACAACCGGCCGGTGAAGGCGCGCTTCTATACCGAAAGCAACCGCCTGCTGAAGACGGCCTACTACCGCAAGTACCAGAACCAGCTCGGCGCCGAACGGCCCACCGAGACCGTCATCATCGACGGACTCGACCCGAACTGGGTGACGGTGATGCGCTTCTCCGATTACGCGAAGCGCGAGGTGCCGGAAGCCTGGTTGCAGCGCGACTACCTGCCGCGCTTCAAGCCCGAATGATGCGCCGCCTCGCCTTCCTGCTCGTGCTCGTGGCCGGCCCGTCGATGGCGCAGGACACGGAGCTCGACGCACTGCGCCTGGCGGATGAAGCACAGGCTGAAGCGGTGCAGGCGTCCGACTGGTCCGCCTTCATTGAAGGCGCCGCCGGCCGCACCGTCCTGCGCAATGGCGTCGGGTCCTGGGACCAGCGCCTGTCGCTGGACGTGCAGCTCGACAAGCGCCTCGCGCCCGGCTGGCGCTTCGTGTTCGCCGACCGGCTGGACCTGTTCTGGCAGGACGAGCCGGCGCGCCAGCACGGCATCAATACGCTCAAGGAAGCCTATCTCGGCTGGCAGCCGCGCGACGATCTGCTGTTCGACCTCGGCCGGATCAATGTGCGCAATGGTGTGGCGACGGGCTACAACCCGACCGATTATTTCCGGACGGGCGCCAACCGGTCCATCATTTCAGCCGACCCGGCCAGCCTGAAGAAAAATCGCCAGGGCAGCGTGATGCTGCGCGGCCAGGCGCTGTGGGACAGCGGATCGGTGACGGGGCTGTTCTCGCCCAAGCTGGCATCGCAGCCGAACACGGCCGCGTTGAATCCGGATGTGGGCTCGACCAACAATCGCGACCGCTGGCTGCTCGCCTTCAGCCAGAAACTGGGCGACGGCCTCAATCCGCAGTGGCTGCTGTACAAGGAAGAAGGATTGCCCGCACAGGCCGGTTTCAATTTCTCGCTGCTGCTCGGTGACGCAACGGTGGCGCATGTCGAATGGTCGGGCGGACGCAGTCCGTCGCTGCTGGCACAGTCGGCCCGGATGGGGGGTGACTCGGCCTTCCGCAACAAAATCAGCACCGGGCTGACCTACACCGCGGCGAGCAAGCTTTCGGTGACGGTGGAGGCGCAGTACAACGGTGCCGGCTTGCGCGATGACGAATGGATCGGATTGCCGGGCACCTCTCCGCTGGCCTATGCGCGCTACCGGACCCTGCTTCAGGCCCTGCAGGAAATGCCGACCAGGAAATCCCTCTTCCTGTATGTGTCGTGGCAGGACGCCCTGATCAGGCATCTCGACCTGAACGCAATGGTGCGCCACAACCTCGCCGACAGCAGCCGCATGTCATTGCTGGAGGCGCGCTATCACCTGGATCGGGCGGACCTGGCACTGCAGTGGCAGCTGAACAGCGGCACGCCGTTCAGCGAGTTCGGCGCCGCCGGTCAGCGAAGGGCGATACAGGCGTTGGTTCGATATTTTTTTTAAGGGAGGGGTGGCGGTCAGCCGATGCTGGAATCTGCAACACACCGGCTGGAAAGCAACGGGGGCCGGCAAAGAGTAACGGACGCCCCCCCGCATGACTACCGCGGGCACCCGCTTCTTCTGCCGGGACTGCCACGTCAATGCCTCATGCCTTGCCCTTCCAGGGCACGAGGCGACGCTCGATCCAGCGCATGCCGAGATCGAACAACAGCGCCATCACGCCGATCACCAGGATGCCCATGATGACGACCTCAGTCACCATGAACTTCGATGCGCTCAGCACCATGAATCCTAGTCCGGCGGTGGCGGCCACCATCTCCGCCGCGACCAGCGTGGTCCAGCCGAAGCCGATCGCAATACGCATGCCCGTAAGGATTTCCGGCAAGGCCGCGGGCATGATCACGTAGCGAAGCACCTGAGAGCGCGTGCCGCCCATGGAATAGGCCGCATGGATCTGCTCGATCGCGACCGAGCGTACGCCGGCGCGTGCACTCAAGGCGAGCGGCGCAAACATCGCGAGATAGATCAGCAGCATCTTGGAGCCTTCGCCGATCCCCATCCAGATCACCACAAGCGGCAGGTAAGCGAGCGGCGGGAGCGGGCGGTAGAACTCGACCAGTGGATCGAATATGCCGCGCGCAACCCGGTTCACCCCCATCATAGTGCCCACCGGGATGGCGGTCAGTACTGCGAACGCGAAGGCCCCGAACACACGGGCGGCACTCCAGCCGATGTGGGTGAGCAGCGTGGCATCGGCAAAGCCCTCTGTGGCGACCGTGATGAACTGCTGCCAGACCGACTGCGGTGTGGGCAGGAACAGCGGCTTGATCCATCCCTCATTGGTCGACAAGGCCCACAGCCCAAAGAAAGAGAGGATGGTGACGGTGCTCAACAAGGTGCTGGAGCCATTGCCCGGCGCACCGTACTGCTCCCCCGGCTTCGCGGGAGAGCCGCGCTTGAGCGCTCGCAGCAGGTCGGCGATGGGGCCGTCGTGAGAGCCTTGGTGGAATTTCATCATACGGTCACCTCTTCGTCACCATGGATGATGCCTAGCACTTGCTCGCGCAAGGCAATGAAATCAGGACTGGACTTGATTGCGCGAGCGTTGCGCGACTCAAGGAAGCGTCGCCCGAAGTCGATGCTGAATTCGTGCGTAATACGCCCCGGTCGCGGCGACATGATGATCAGTCGCGTCCCCATGAAGAGCGCCTCCTCCACATCATGGGTGATGAAGAACATCATTTTGCGCGTGCTTTTCCAGATGTCGAGAATGAGCTCCTGCAGGCGTTCGCGTGTGAGCGCATCGAGCGCACCGAGTGGTTCATCCAGCAGGAGCATGTGCGGGTTGTTGGTGAGTGCTCGCGCGATGCCCACGCGCTGCTGCATCCCGCCCGAGAGCTGGTAGACGGCATGGTGGCGGAAATCGGCTAGGCCGGTCAGCTCGAGGAAGCGCATGGCCGTCGCTTCGCGCTCAGCCTTCGTAACGCCCTGCAGTCTGAGGCCGAAGGCGACGTTGTCCACCACGTTTAGCCAAGGCAGCAGTGCATGCTTCTGGAACACCACGCCACGCTCCGCGCTTGGTCCGGTGATCTGATCGCGCAAGCCTGTCTGTGCATCGCTCACGTCAGGGAGCTTGCCATGATAGTTGCCCAGCGTGATGAGGCCACTGCTGGGCCGGATGAAGCCGGCCATCAGGTTCAGCAGCGTAGTCTTGCCGCAGCCGGAGGCGCCGAGCGCCACCACAAAGTCGCCCTCGGCAATGTCCAGGTTCACCCCGGACAGCGCAGTCACGTGCTGCCCGGGCATGCGACCGGGGTAGACGATGGACACGTCATGAATCTTCAAGCTCAGGCCCATGCCTGCTCCTTTCTTGTATTGCGGCGGGCTGTTGCATGGCAGGCCCGCCGGGTCATGCTGCCTCGCTTTGCCTTGTGCCTACTTCGCGGACTCGACGAAGGTCGGGTTGACGGCCACGCTGTAGTCGGGCAGCGCTGCGGGGATCTTCTTCTCTTCCTTCAGGAAGGCAGCAGTGGAGGCGAGCGCCTTGGCCACTCCGCTGTTCTTGCCGCCGCCCAGCCAGGCATTGCTGGCCTGTTCGCCCGCCAGGGGGAATTTGTAGAGCGCGAGTACCGACGGCACTTCCTCGGGCTTGGCGCCGGAGTGCTGTGCCACCTTAACGACCTTGGGCGAGCTTGCGGTCCACGTCCCGGGTGCGTTCACGTAGTCGGCCGTGGCGGTTTGCAGCACCTTGGTGAAGGCCTTCAACGTCTTCTCGTTTTTTGCCGCGAAGGCTTTGTCGACCACCAGCGCATCGAATGTCGCCTTGCCCCAGCCGGTAAGCGTACCCGAGCTGATCAGCACTTTGCCACTCTGCTTGAGCTTGCCCAGTGCCGGATCCCAGACGAAGGCCGCGTCAATGTCGCCACGGTCCCAGGCTGCAGGAATGTCGGAAGGCTGCAGGTTGATGACCTTGACCTTGTTTTCCAGGCCGAACTGCTCCAGCGCGAAGAGCGTGTGAAAGTGGGTAGTGGAGACGAAGGGCACGGCGAGCTTCTTGCCGGCGAGATCCTGCGGTGCGTTGATGCCGCTGCCGTTGCGTACGACAAGTGCCTCGGCATCGGCAATGTTGTCGAGGATCCAGAAGACTTCGATGTTCACACCACGGCTCACGGCAGCCGCCACGGGACTGCTGCCGGCCACGCCAATCTGCACGTCACCGGACGCCATTGCGGTCACCACATCGCCGCCGCTATCGAAGTTGCGCCACTTGATGTTCCAGCCGGTGGCTTTTTCGAATTCCTTCTCCACGATCGCCTTCTTCCACGGGCCGAACATGCTCTGCCCGCCGATGGTGACGGTCTGCGTCTGGGCGTAGGTGGAGCCGCTGACGGCGAGCGCGACCAGGGTCATCAGGACGGTTCGGCGAAGGGGACTGCGGGGATGCTTTTTCATCTTTCTTCTCCTGTTGAAAGTGCGTTGCGGACGAAAGGATGGTATGCCGGGCCTGCTTTGTGCTTTAGATCCAGTCGACATTACATGTGGTGCCACCAGCAAGATGCAGGCCACCGCCCGTGAGACGCCGCTGATGGAGAAGAACCGATGCTGGAACGCTATTTCCGACCGTTTGACAAAGCGCGCGGCCTGCAGGAGCAGCTGCGCGAGAACCTGCTCGATGCCATCCTTGGCGGCGCTGTCTCTCCCACCGAGCCGCTGCCGTCATCGCGCGCGCTCAGTGCGCTGCTGCACGTCTCACGCAATACCGTGGTGCTCGTCTATGAACAGCTGGTGCAGGACGGGTTTCTCACGCCGGCCAGCCGCAAGGGCTACTTCATCAATGAAAAATACCTGCGCCAGCATCTGCAGGTGAGGATGCAGCCTGCACCGAAAAGGTTATTCGAACGATCCGACAGTGCCCCAGACTGGTGCGCGCTGATTCGACAGCAGCCTTCGCAGATGCAGGCGATAGTCAAGCCGCGCAACTGGCGGGAATATCCTTATCCCTTCATATATGGACAGGTGGAGCATGACGAGCAGACGCTGGCGCGCTGGCGCAATTGCTCCCGCATCGCCAGCATGGGCGCGCACATGCGCACCTGGGTGGACGACCATGTAATGCTCGACGATCCGCTGCTGGTCGAGCAGATCCTGCAACGCATCCTGCCCAAGCGCGCCATCCATGCCGAACCGGAAAACCTCCTTGTCACCGTCGGCACACAGAATTCGCTATACATGCTGGTGCAGCTGCTGGGCGGAGCTGGCAGGATACTCGGGCTGGAGAATCCCGGCTACGTCGACGCTCGCAGCATATTCACGCTGGCCGGCAGCGAAGTGCGGCCCTTGCGGGTGGACCGGCAAGGCCTGGTTCCAGACGCGCAGCTGCAGGGGTGCGATCTCGTGTTCTGCACCCCCAGCCATCAGTCTCCCACCGGCGTAACCATGCCGGTGTATCGGCGCATGGAACTTCTCGCCCGCGCGCGCGAGCAAGACATCCTCCTCATCGAAGACGACTACGACACTGAATACAACCACCTCGGCAGCAACCATCCTGCACTCAAGAGCTTCGACGATAGCGGACGGGTGATCTATCTCGGCAGCCTGACGAAGAACCTCCTGCCCGGCGTGAGGCTGGGCTACATTGTGGCCGATGCCGAGCTGATCGAGGAACTACGCTCCCTGCGTCGCTACATGTATCGGCATCCGCCGATGAACAACCAGCGCAAGCTGGCGCTCTTCCTGTCAATGGGCTACTACGACGAGCATGCGCGGCGCCTGCGCGACAGACTCGCGCGCAAATGGCAGTTGATCAGCGGCGCGATGGCGGAGCATTTGCCGGAATTCCAGTTCAGCGGCACGGCCGGTGGCTCCTCGCTTTGGATTGCGGGGCCGCCGGGCTTCGACGCCTGGGAGTTGCAGACCCAGGCAGCAAGGATGGGCGTGCTGATCGAGCCCGGGGACATTCACTTCACCGGGGATGTGCGCCCGCGCCACTACTTCCGTCTGGGCTTTGGGGCGATTGCCCAGGAACGTATCGAGCCAGGCGTCGCGCGGCTGGGCGCCGCCTGGCGCAACATGGGAGGTGGCCGGAACACTGCACGCTCCGCAGCGTGAGGAGCCACGGCGGCGCTGCATCAGCATCAACGGATCAGAGATGTTCGTCGCGCAGGTGGTACCAGTGATAGAGGCCGCGCTGCCCGAGACGGCGGAAGGGTGCGAAGGCGCGCGAGCGCATGAGGTTCATGACGTTCGGGTACTCCAGCTCGGAGTCGTAGATCGGCAATGCGAACGCCTTCGATGACTTGCCGGCGATGCGCTCTGCCATGCGCCGTCCCGCATGCGCGGAGAAGGACACACCGTTGCCGCCGTAGCCCACCGAATAGAACACATTCTGCGACGGGTCGGGCTGGGTAATGCGCGGCATCATGTCGTGGCTGACATCCACCCATCCCCACCAGGAATAGTCGATCTGTATGCCCTTGAGTGCTGGAAATTTGCGATGCAAACCCTCGACCAGTACCGCCATGTGCTTGGGATGCGGTGCGTCTGCGCCAGTGATCGAGCTGCGGCTGCCGATCTGCACGCGGTTGTCGGGCAGGCAGCGGTAGTAGAAGCGCAGGGTGCGTGTATCGGTGATCGGCTCCTTTGTGCGGAAGTTGGTGGCGGCCATTTCGTCGTCCGTCAGCGGGCGCGTTACCAACGAATTGGAGAGGATGGGCATGACCTTCGAATCCAGCGTCGGGTGCAGGCCGTTGCTGGTGTAGCCGCCCGTGGCAATGCCGACTGCGCGGGCGCGCACCGTACCATTTGGCGTTTTCAGGTGGTGTACGCCGTTGCGTGTCTCGATGCTGAGCACCGGGCTGCCGGGATGCACTTTGACACCGAGATCGCGCGCCCGGCGCAGGTAGCCGAAGGCGAGCTTGAGCGGATGCACGCCGATGCCGTCCGGCTCGTGCAGTGCGCCACAGGTCTCGGCATCGTTCACGTACTGGCTCCAGACTTCCTGTGGCGAGAGGATGCGTGTGTCGTAGCCGAAGACTTCGCGCATCACCTTGGACTCGTTCCGCAGGAACGCCATCTTCTTTTCGCGGTGGGCGATGTAGAGATGGCCGCCCGGTTGTGGGTCGCAGGGCATCTCGGCCACCAGTTGCTTGAAGGTCTCGAAGCCTTCGCGGATTTCCGCATCCAGTTTGAGCGCCACGTCCTTTCCCCAGCGCTGTATCCACTGCGAGCGGTATAGCCGTCCGCTGGCATTCTGGCCCTGGCCGCCGTTGCGGCTGGTGCAGCCCCACGCCACCTGGTTGGCTTCGAGCACGGTCGCGCGGATGCCGTGTTCGCGCGCGAGGAAGAGGGCGGTGGCCAGGCCAGTGAAGCCTGCACCGACGATCACTACATCGACATCGATATCGGCCCTTATGGGGCCGTCGTCCTCGGGCGGCGTCCCTGCGGTGGCCACCCAGTAGGTCGGCGCGTAGTGGCGATCCTGACCGGGATGGCGGGCGACCAAGGGATCGTATTGCGGGTCGTAAGGGTTGGTGCCGCGCAGGGGAAAGGCGGGAGAATTCATGGCTGGCTCCTTTGTAATGATCGGGATTGATGGTGCGCCGACCCTGCAGGCCGCCATAGAGCCAGACAACGATCACGCTAGTACCAGCATCTCAGCCTTGCTGGCTCCAGCGTGTGGCCCAACTGGACCTAGGCTCGCGCGGATCGCTCTACTACCATGGCACTGCATGTGAAGGCATGCTCCTGCACATTCCACCCCATTCAGACTCATACGACTTCATGCAAACCTTTGCAACCATGACCATTGAATCCCCCGCCGTAGACATATGCTTCCTGCAGGACTTCAACGCTGCCTGGAATCGCCACGACATCGACGCCCTCATGTCCTTTATGGCACACGATTGCGAATTCCATGCCGTTGCTGGACCCGACCTGATGGGCCGTAGTTTCATCGGCAGGGAAGCCGTGCGCGCCGGTTTCCAGCTCGCCTGGCAATCCTTTCCGGATGCGTCGTGGGTCAATGGCGTGCATTTCGTGTGCGGAGACCGTGGCGTGTCCGAGTCCACGTTCCTTGGCACGCGCGCCGACGGACTGCGCATTGAGGCACGCATGGTCGACGTGTTCACCTTTCACGAGGGAAAAATCGCCGTCAAGAATGCCTTCCGTAAAGATCGTCCACCGCTATGACACAGGCTCCCCTTTCCGGTCGCGACCTGCTTGCGGCGCTCTGCGTGGTTGCGATCTGGGGGCTGAACTTCGTCGCGATGAAACTGGCCCTGCGCGACTTCACGCCGATGCAGCTAGGTGCCGCGCGCTATCTGTTTGCCGCGCTGCCGTTGGTGTTTCTTGTGCGTCGGCCGACGATGCCATGGAAGTGGCTACTAGCCTATGGGTTCGCCCAAGGCGTAGGCCAGTTCGGCCTATTGTTCCTCGCGCTGCAGGCGGGAATGACGGCGGCGCTCGCCTCGGTGCTGATGCAGATGCAGGTGTTCTTCACTGCACTGTTTGGCTATGTACTGCTCCACGAGCGGCTAACGCGGCCGTTAGCCGGCGGCCTTACATTTGCCGGATTGGGGTTGCTGTGCTTTATCCTGAACTTTGCGGTGGCCGGACAGGGCGCCGTGACCCTGGCCGGCTTCGTGCTCAACCTTCTGGCCGCCGCCATGTGGGGCGCCTCCAATATCGTCGCCCGTCGCCTGGAGCACGCCAGCCCTGGCTACGATGCCTTGCAGTTCGTTGTGTGGTCCGGACTGGTGCCCATCGTGCCTTTTCTTCTACTGTCGCTTGTCATCGATGATACGGTGGCATGGGAGGGCTGGGGGCGGGCGTCCTTTAAGGCGTGGGCTGGCGCAGCCTACCTCGGCTGGTTCGCCACCATATTGGCCTACAGCTTGTGGACTGGCCTGCTCAAGCGGCATCCTGCCAACCGGGTCGCCCCCTTCAGTCTGGGTGTGCCGGTGGTCGGCCTGGCCGCGGGCATGCTGATCCTCAATGAAACCTTCAGCCTTTGGCAGGGCGTCGGCATCGGTTGCATCGCCGTGGCGCTGCTGTGTGTGGTGCTGGGCGCGCGAGGCCGGCACATGCAACCGCCGGCACAACGCCATTGTGAACGACCGCACTGAGGACACAAATCTGCTGTCATTCCCACTCGCTGGAACGCCGCCATGAACGACTGCGGGCGCAAACTGCAGGGCAGTGAACACCGCATCGTGCTCGCGTTCCAATCCTTTATACAAGAAAGGCACTGATCCGGTTTTCGGGCTGTGCAGATAGCTTTCAACACTTTCCCCGCAAATGCCTTTCTCTCGAGGATACCGCCTGTCGCGCGGCGCCGACCATTTGCGCCGCTGCCCTTTACAAACCACGACAATGCAACCAAACTGGCAAAAACCGTTGACGCCTATCAACACTGCTGTCGCGTCCGCTTGACAGAACAGAAACACTCGCCATGACCAAAGACAATCCTGTGCCGATTGCCGACCTGCGCTTCCTCATTGCGGAGGACGACGAGTTCCAGCGCCACTGGCTGGGCGTAATGCTGCAAAAGCTCGGCGCGCACCATATCGTGGAAGCGGGAAACGGCAAGGAAGCGCTCGACATCCTGCAAGCGAAGGATGCGCACATCGACATCAGTTTCATCGACCTGAACATGCCGAAGATGGACGGCATCGAACTGGTGCGCCACCTCGCCAACAATGAATGCCAGACGGCCATCGTGCTGACCAGCGCCCTCGGTTCCGCGCTGCTGTTGTCGGTGGAAACCATGTCCCAGGCCTATGGCGTCAACCTGCTGGGCACCTTCGAGAAACCGGCCACGCCGGAAATCCTGCAGAAACTGGTCGAGAGCTACCAGCCGCCTGCGGTGCGCAAGGCGCGCACGAGCTTGCCGGTATTCACGCTGCAGGAAATCCGCGACGGCATCACTGCAGGGCAGTTCGAACCCTTCTTCCAGCCCAAGGTGGAGCTGGCAACGGGCAAGGTCAAGGCGGTTGAAGCCTTCGTGCGCTGGCGCCACCCCCAGCACGGCATCGTCACGCCGCCGGCCTTCATCCCGGTGCTCGAGGCCAGCGGGCACATGGAAGACCTCACCTGGCTGGTGGTCGAGCGTGCGGTCGGCGCCTGCCGCGGATGGCACGACAAGGGGCTGATGCTTTCCGTCTCGATCAACCTGTCGGCCACCTCTCTTGCCGAACCCGGCCTGGCAGAACGGATTCTTTCGCACATCGGGCAGCACAACATCGATCCGCAGTACCTGACCATCGAGATCACCGAGCTGATGGCGATGACCGACGTGCCGGTCTGCCTGGAAAACCTCGCGCGCCTGCGCATGAAGGGTTTCGGGCTGTCGATTGACGATTACGGCACCGCCCATTCCAATGTGCAGCAATTGCTGCGCATCCCTTTCCTCGACCTCAAGATCGACCGTTCCTTCGTCGCCGGTGCCTCGCAGAACAAGCAGATGCACATCGCGCTCAGTTCCTGCCTGGAACTGGCAAGGAAGCTGCGCCGCAATTCGGTCGCCGTCGGCGTGGAAACGCGCGAGGACTGGGACTTGCTGCGCGACCTTGGTTGCACGTACGCACAGGGCTACTACATCGCCAAGCCGATGGAGCGCGACGCGATCCCGGGCTGGATCGAGGAGTGGTCGCAGTTTTTCTGACGAGGGGTTACACTGCGCGGATTGACCTGCCGTGCAGCCTCTCATGAAATTCGAACACCTGATTGAAATCAACGATCCGCTCAACCCGCTGATCGACCGCCTGTCGCGCGAACAACTATGGCGCGGCCTTGTCCTCCGTGCGGAGACGCCGATGGACTTCGTTCCCCACCTCGATAACTGCAGCATACTCGAGCGCGACGAACAGACGATGTCGCGCGAGCTGCGTTACGGCGACCTGATCGTGCGCGACCTGGTCACTTTCCAGCCGCTGCAGAAGGTGACCTACCATGTGCCGCCGCAAAAAGACATTCCGGAATCGCGCCTGACCATGACCATCGAGGAACCCGAGCCGGACATCCTGTTCGTGCGCTTCGTGTACGACGATGGCGCGAGCGCGGAGCAGGATACGGCCGAGGCCTTCTACAACGATTTCCGCAAGTCGGCGTACAAGGAGTCGGATATCGACACGATCCGGACGATACGCGAGATGGCGGAGGCGGGGCGACTGGGGGAGTAAGTTGGCCGCCCTTCGCATGCGGACGTCATCGCCACGGATGGTGAATTCGGTACAAAGGGTATTGCCAGCAGCAAGCCCGCGCGCGAACGCCGCATAGCGCCAAACATGGCGCGGGGAGCCGCGCATCGCTTTGGCTCCCCGCTTTGCCCCTCCCCGCGCGGGGGAGGGATCGTCAGACTGTCGTCTTATTGGCCGCGTTGCCGGCCGGTGACGCGCTCGGCGCCATACCGCACCGCATCCTTCACTTTGTCCCAGGCACTTTCGGGATGGTCGCGTTCCCAGTCACTGCGCAGGTTGGACTCGGCGTCTTCCCAGCGGTAGTTCCTGTAGCGTTCGCTGCCCCCCGCCATGGAACCGTAACGATAGGCGGCGTCATAGTCTTCATACCGGCCACCGCTGGTGCCATAGGCAGTCTGCCAGTGCGTACGGTAATCCGAGTCGTCGGAGGTCATTGACGTGTCGGCATAGTCGTCGCGCATGGCGGTGCCGGAGGTCATCGATGTGTCCGCAGCGGTCGTTGCGCCTGTTGTCGAGCGGTCGGCCGCACCGAGCTGCTCGACGTCAACCTCGGTCCTGCGCACGGTGTCGTTGATATTCTCGGTACGCTCGGTGGCTTCCTTGCCGACCACCACTTCCTCCACGACGCGGGCCGATTTCGACACCACTGGCTCTTCCGCCGTTTCAGTCAGCTCGATGGCGCCCTCCTTGAAGGCTGCCATGTCCGCTTCGGTCGCCGGCTGGTCGACCGGATGCCGTTCGATGTTCACATGCTCTTCGCGTAGTTGCACCGATTCCTGCACTGGCCTTTCGGTCATGCGCTGGTAGATGCGTACGCCGCCGCGTTGCACAGCGCGCTTGCCGACCCGCAATTCTTCCTGGACGATGGGAATGCGCTCCTGCTCGCCGCTCATTGATTGCGCCGTCGTATCGCTCATCGATTGCGCCGTCGTATTCGTCGTGCCGCCCATTTCGGCCGAGGTCGGCCGGTTCTGCCCGTACAACGCGCGATCCTTTTCGATTTCGCTGTCGGTGTACATCGGTGCCGCTGCGTCGTAGCCTGTCCATCCCTGGCTGCGCCACTGCGATGCACGCTCGTCAATGTCGACCGGATCAAAGCGGTTCATCACTTCGATGGCACGTTCCCGCTCCTGCTCGTCGTCGGCGTTCACCGTCACCACGCAGCTGCCGCGGCGGGTTGCCTCGGCATAAACGTCATGGTGCTGACGGTCCTCTTCGTCCTCCATGCCGAACAGGGAACGGAAGAAATGGCCGATGCCCGAACCGGATTGCTCGCTGCCGGTGGTGTCGGTCGCCGCGGAAGTCCTGTCAGATGCCTCCGGGCTAAGCTGGATCTCGTCGCGCGAAAAGCCGCAGGCGAGCAGTTCGTTCATCACGTTCTGCGCTTGGGCATAACTGTCGTACACGCCCACTACCGTGTTTTCCATGATCACACTCTCCTAACATGTTGTCTGTCCGCCGGAAGGGCTGGAATGCAGGGTGGACAATGCAGGCATAACCCGTGCCTGTTTATTGCGGACGCGCGCCCTCGTCGAAACGCTCTACCTGCACCTGCTCCGAACGCAGCACGACCGTCTCCGGCTTGCGCACTTCCTCGCGGCGACGGGTGATGCGCATCTCTTCCTTGAGCAGCACCTGTTTCTGCACCACCAGCACTTCTTCCAGCACCGGCACGACCAGCGTGTCGCCCTCGAAATGCACTTGAGGCTGCTCGGATTCGGCCACCATGCGTCCGATCTGCACGTGCTCGACCTCGAGCCTGTCCTGCAGCAGCGGCTGGTCCAGCACCTGTTCACGCTCGACGACGGTCTTGTGAATGCGCACGCCACGCCCCGTATCGACCACGCGCTTGCCGACCCGCACGTCTTCCTCCATGACCGGGAAGCTCATCTGTGTCGGGTGCCGCGTGTCGGCCGTGTTGTGGAAGGTGAATGGCAGGCGATAGCCGCTGTCGTCCTGCGCGAGGAGGCTGACCGGCACCAGCATTTGCGTGCCGTCGCCAAGGCGAATCCACGCCTGCGGGCCCGAGCTGCTGTCACCCCCGCCCTGCTGGATTGAAACGATGGAGGCTGCGTTGCCGCCGGCGTCGGTCACGCGTGCGCCGACCAGGTCATCGGGCATGCCGGGCGTGCTTTCGGAAAAGGTGGCCATGTGCTGTCTTCCATCTCGGGATCGAAGGAAGACATGTGCATGCAATTCGCAGGCCGGGCGCGCCGCCCCACACAGCGCGGCAGCATGTAATTTGACACAGCTCTTTTTACCGCCCGCGCGAAAAAATTACATCGGCACGGCGGTGCGTATCGCATCCGAACTTCTGCAAGTCGTTGCACTCTCACACGTATTCACTTTCGACAATGAAAGGGGCAACCGTGAGCACCATTATTGCCGGACGATTCCTGCAGCAAACGCAGATTGAACACACCATCGAGGAACTGGTGCGGGCCGGTTTCGCGCGCGACCGGATATCCGCTTTTTATGTGAATCCGCCGGGACAGCATGACAGCTATCCGATCGGCGGCGACCACGCGGTGTCGCCGGGCGCACATGAATCCGACAAGGGCGTGGCAATGGGCGCGGCCACGGGCGCCGCTGTCGGCGTAGCGGCCACGCCTTTCCTCGGCCCCGTCGGCACCGTCACCGGCGGCTTGCTCGGCGCCCATGTGGGCGGGCTGGTGGGCAGCTTGTCGACGATGAAGGAGCGCGGGGAAACCGGCGAGCATGCGGAAGATGCGGACAACGCCGTGCCTATCCGTCATTCCGGCCTGCTGCTGGCGATCGCCGTCGGCGACCAGGATGATATAGACCACGCGGCCAACCTGTTGCGCGCCATGGGCGCAATGGAACTGGAACGCGCCGAAGGCACGATCGAGAACGGTGACTGGACCGATTTCGACCCGACGGCAACGCCGCATTTCCTGCAGCATTCGCCGCAGCAGCCGCTTCCCGGCAGCCCGAATCAGCGGATGTAGAACGGTTTGCTAGTTAGTTCAGGGGGCGCGACGCGCACCCTGAACAGCCCCCCTCCCCGCTCTATCATCCGTCGATATGCGCGACCAATGGCAAGTGATCCGACGCGATCCTTGCCAGCGGCGTCGCGTGCACCTCGACATGCACCAGCCGGTGGCGCGGGCGGATCCAGATGCGGTCCAGCGCGAAGATCGGACGGCGCGACGGGAACGTCTTCGGCGCCGGCACCGGCTGAAAATGCGACACCAGCCAGCGCAGCGACCTTCCCCACACGAACCACTCATTGATGTCGCCGAGCAGGATCACCGGCATTTCCTCGGTGTCGAACACTTGCAGCAGGCGGCGTATCTGGTCACGCCGCTCGGCCGGGCGCAAGCCCAGATGCGTGGCGACGACACGCAACAGGTGGCCGTGGCAGTTGACGTCCGCGTCGAGCGCGCCGCGCGGCTCGCGGCTGCCGAAACTCAGGTCGATGGATCGCAGTGACAGGATGGGGTAACGGCTGAGCACTGCGTTGCCGTAGCGGCGTTCGGGGCGGTCGCAGGCCGGACCTTCCGCGGCGACGAAACCTGTCGCTTCCTGCAGCAGTTTGAGCACGTTCGGCGTCTTTGTCCCACCGAGGGGCACCTCCTGCAGCGCGATGATGTCGGCGTTGATTTCCTGCAGCACCGCCGCGACGCGCTCGGGTGCGAACTTGCGGTCGCAGCCGACTGCGCCGTGAATGTTGTAGGTCGCGATCGTCAGCGGCCATGGATTGGGCTCGGTGGCTTTCTCCCGGACGGGTGGTTCCATCAAGGTCAGGTCATCGATCATGCCGCGCGGTCCTCCCTGCGTTTGAGTAGTTTCTGCAATCCGACTGCCAGCAGGATGATGCTGGCCGCCACCGCGATCAGCACGGCAACGGTACCCGGACTGGGGTTGCGCACCGCCTCGGCGAGGTGGTGCACGAAGGTGACCGTCATGGTGATGCCGGGCAGCATGCCCAGCAGGGTCCCGATGAGGTAGTCACGGAAGCGGATGTGCGACGCGCCTGCAACCATGTTGACGACGGTAAAGGGCGCAACGGGAAGCATGCGGATGACGACCATGGCGAGAACGCCGCGCTTGGCAATACGTTTGCTCAGGGCATTGATGCGCGTGCCGAGCAGTTTCTGCACAGTCTCCCTTCCCAGCCAATTTCCGATGCCGTAGGCCACCGCGGCGCTCAGCATGGTGCCGCCAATCGCGTATAGCGAGCCGAACACCGGCCCGAAGACGATGCCTGTGACGGCAATCAGCAGCATGACGGGTACCATGACGAGTCCGGCCGCGACATAACTGCAGATGACCGCAATCGGGGTGAACGGCATTGCCTCCAGTTGCCGTGCAAAGCCGACGAGCGACGCGAGGTTGATGACCTCGCGCAACGGTGTCCAGCGCCAGGCAACGGCCAGCATTGCCAGCGCGATGGCCAGCAGACCTACGCCGATGAGACGCCGCGGCATGGGCTTGCGCGCATCGCGCGGAACGAATTCGGCGACCAGCTTGTCGGGTTCGATCGGCTGCTCGGGGTCGAACAGCGCCTGCTCGGGGATCAGGGCATCCAGTTCCGGCGTCGTTTCCGGTTCCAACGGGCACAAGGTGCGATCGGAGCGGCCCAAGGCCGCCACGGCGGCATGCAGGCTGCGGTGCCTTTGCACTTCGGCCTCGACCGTTTCCGGCGCTGTGTCCAGATGCTCCGCAAGAAGACGTGCGCGCAGGCGTGCAATGGCGGCCCGTATACGCGGCGCATCCGGCCCTCGCGCCTCGATGGTGACATTGCATTCCGTATCGAGTGCCATCGACCGGCTGCTCAGGTTGGCCGAACCGATCGAAAACATGTCATCGTCGATCGCGAACACCTTGCTGTGCACGTTCAGGCATTGATCGGTCAGGCCGGGAATGTGCGGGCAGTACATGCGGTAGCGGTCGTGACGGTCGGCAGCCTTGAGCCGGCGGTGCGCACGCGCGCGCAGCACACCCATGGTCGCCTGCTCCAGCCAGCCGCTCTGCGTCCTCGGCGAGATGACGAATACTTCCGGCCCGTCGGGTTCGTCAAGACGCCGGGCCAGGGCGTCGGCGATCATGCCCGAGGTGAAATACTGGTTCTCGAAGAACATCATCCGGCGCGCGGCAGCGATCGCGTCGAGATGCAGCTGACGCACCTCATGCACGCCGCCGTGCGCCTCGAACACGGGTTCGGTCCGGGAGATGGCGACATCGATATCGCGAAGATCCGGTACCACCTCCGACGGCCAGGAATCCGGTCCCTCCGCGACGGTCGGCGCGACGCTCTCTCCCGTCGCCCTTTGCCACCGGGCGCGGGCCAGCTCGCCGAGCGCGCGTGCCGCATCGCCGTCAACCAGCGCCTGCACGTCATGAAAGGGAGCGTGGGGCTTGCCGTCACTGTCGCAACGCAAGGGCGCATGGCAAGCGTGCTCTGGCGTATCCCATCGGCTGCGCGTGAGGTCCAGGCCGCCGACAAAGGCGACACGGTCATCGACCACGACGACCTTCTGGTGGTGCGATCCGCCGATCGGGTGTTTCGCATCCATGCGGAAGGCGAGGCGCTGGTGGGTGCGCCAGTCGAGCTTGTATACGGGCAACCACTCGCGCTCGAGCGCGTAGAGCATTGCAAAGTCCCAATTGAGCACATAGGCGCGCAATGTGGGGCGCGCCGCGACGATGGCATGGAGGAAATCGCCGAGCGGCTCAGGAAAACCGTCGTTGGCGCCGCCGGGTACGAGGCGGGTACGGCTGTCGATATCCCAGCTCAGGATGAAGATGCTGTGACGCGCATTGCGGATTGCGGCGCGTACCGCACGAAAGTAGGCATCCGCGTCCACCAGCATGGAAAACCGGTGGGCGCGTTCGATGCGCCAGCAATTGTGTCCCGGCTGAAGCAAGTGTGGGGAAGCGGGCCGCCGGGTGATCTGTTCCTCGGGAAATGGAAGGTTCACAATGTCGATTGGAAAATACTGCTTTTCCTCTTCGACGCGCGGCCTCTGCGTTAGTTTCTCCCGGCGCAGCCTTTCCTTGATTCACACTCCATCAACCCAGCTCGTAGGCGCCTCCGCGTTCCAGCGCGCGCTGGTAGGCGGGGCGTTTGTGAATGCGGTCAAGGAAGTCCATCAGCTTCGGCCGCGTGGCATTGAGCCCGCCTCGCGCGGCAGCCGCTTCAAGAGGGAAGCTCATCTGGATGTCGGCAGCCGTGAATGACTTGCCGGCAAACCACTTCTGCCGCGCTAGCTCGCTTTCGAGATAGTCGAGATGGCGGTTGATCTGCGGCTTGATGAACGAGCGCTTCGCGCGTTGCGCGATCGCCTTCGCCACGGGCTTGACGATGAAGGGCATCGGCCCCTTCTCGATCCTGTCGAACACCAGCTTCAGAAGCAGCGGCGGCATGGCGGAGCCTTCCGCATAGTGCATCCAGTAGGTGTAGCGCAGCCGCTCGGGACTGCCGTGGGCGGGTGCGAGCCGGCCGTTGCCGTAGCGATCGACGAGGTACTCGATGATCGCGCCGGACTCGGCGATCGTCAGGCCGTCATCGGTGATGACCGGCGACTTTCCCAGTGGATGGACTTCGCGAAGTTCGGGTGGCGCGAGCATGGTCTTGGCGTCACGCTCGTAACGCTTGATCTCGTAATCGAGGCCGAGCTCTTCCAGCAGCCACAGCACCCGCTGCGAGCGGGAGTTGTTGAGGTGGTGGACGATGATCATGGGAGTTTTTCTTTTTTAGGTTGGATGACCTATTTTCCCACGCCCGGCAAAAGTCTTCAGGCGTTTACTTGAACAACGATGAGATAAGGAGGTGCCGGCACCTGCTGCGACATGGCGAGGCGTCCGTCGAGCCGCATCAGGGCGATGCACAGTCATGCGCGCTTGCGAAAGACCAGGCATGCATAGACCGCGACGTTGACGATGAGGAGCACCGCCCCGAGGGCATAGCGCAGTTCCAATGTGAGGTTGTCGGGATAGAGCAGCAGCAGCAGGTAATGTTCGATGAAACCGCCGTCGTAACCGGCTTCGCCGCCGAGCAACCGGAGATGGTTTTCGAGCGGCGTCAGCGGACAGATCCAGTCGGCCCATTGCACGAATACGCCCCAAGCCAGAACGGGCAGGTGCAGCCAAGCGATGCGTTGCCGGTGCAGGACCAGCAAGCCACCGAACAATGCAAACGCGACGAACGCGAAGTGCAATGCGAGGACGGTGTCGGCGAGCAGCCGGTAGTACATGACAAAAGCCTTAACTTCCCTGCTTCAAGTGCACGATTGCCTTGCCGACGGAATTCGCACCGGGCGCGTAGGTGTGCAGGCCCCAACCGATGGCGGCGGAAAAACCGGCCGTGATCAGGAACGGAAGGGCGGTACGGCGGACAGCCGTTTCCAGCCAGTGACGTGCGTCAATGCCGCGCAGCCGGCGGTACAAGCTCGCTGCCAGTGTGGCGTCGATCAGCAATTCTGCGAAGAGCAGCGGTGCGGAGTAGATGACGAACACGGAGGACAACGCGATGGCGGCTGCGAGGACAATGGCAACCAGCGGAATGGCGAACTCTTCCGCCTGTGCGGCCGTTCCGAGCGCCTCGCCCACCGGATCGGCCAGATCCGTCGTGCAAGCTGAGGCCTCGTCCGGCAGGACAAAGTTCCCGCTCGCGCCGCCGCCGTCGGCCTCACCGCCCTTGCCAGCAAACGCGTCTTCTCTTGCCGCCGCGGATGAACGCCGAGGCGCGGGAATCAGCGAGGGATCGGCAAGGTCCGCGTAATCCCCTGCGCTCGTACGCAGCCAAAGCCAGAGCAGGAAAAGAAAGACCAGGTAAGCAATACCGACAGCAACCGGATAGCGCGTCGACATCGACGCCATGCCAGCCGCGAGCAGGGAAAACGACGCGAGGAAACCCGCCGCGCCTGTGAGCGAGACGAGGAAGAACATCTGCAGCCGCGGAAAGCTTTCGCGCTCGATCCGCAGCCGCATTCGGCTTACTTGTTGCTGGCGCAGGCGTTCGTATTGCATTCAGATATCCACCGGATCGACTTCGAGGGACCACCTGGCCCTCGTCCTGGTTGCACGCAGCGTTTCCATCCATACCTTGAGGAAGGCCTGCAGCGCCGGCCGCGAAGGCGACTCGACCAGCAGCTGCGCGCGTTCGACATTGGCTACACGAGTCAGGGTCATCGGAATCGGGTCGTTGATCGTAATGCCGGGATGCTCGACGCACTGGGCCGCATGCGTGAGGAAGGCGAGTGCGGTGTCGAGCTCGCGTGCCTCGGCCCGCATCAGCGCCTGGTACATGAAGGGTGGAACACCGGCCTGTTTGCGTTCCTCCAGCAGGTCACCGGCGAAGCGATCGTAATCGTGCGCCATCACTGCGGCATATAGCGGATGGGTCGGGTAGCGCGTCTGGATCAGTACTTCGCTGGCGTTTCCACCCTCCCTCTGCCCCGCCCTGCCGGCACGCCCGGCAACCTGCATGAGTTGCGCGAACAGGCGCTCGCTGGCGCGGTAATCGTGCGAGAACAGCGCGGTGTCGGGATTGAGCACGCCGACCAGCGTGAGATTGCGGAAGTCGTGTCCCTTGGCGACCATCTGCGTGCCGACCAGGATGTCGACTTCACCCTGGTGCACGCTTTCGAACGCGGCCTGCGCACTGCCCTTGAGGCGCGTGGAATCGGCATCGATGCGCAGGATGCGCGCCTGCGGAAAGACGAGTTGCAAGCCCTCTTCGATGCGCTGCGTGCCACGGCCCAGCGGCTGCAGGTCGACGTTGCCGCAGGTGGGGCAGGATTTGGGGATGCGCATTTCGAGGCTGCAATGGTGGCAGCGCAGCCGGTGCTCCGGCTTGTGCAGCACCATGAAGGCGGTGCAGCGCGGGCAGTTGCCGATCCAGCCGCAGGCGTCACAGGCAAGCACGGGCGCATAGCCGCGGCGATTGAGGAAGAGCAGCGATTGTTCGCCGCAGTCCAGGCGACGCTTGATGGCACTGACGAGTGACGAGGTCAGGCCTTCGCCGGGTTTGTCGCGCTCCATGTCGACCAGCCGCACCTTGGGCAGCACCGCGTCCTTCGACGCGCGTTCGCGCAGTTCGAGCTTGCGGTAGCGGCCCGACTGCACGTGCTGCCACGTTTCCAGTGACGGCGTGGCCGAGCCGAGCACGATCGGAATCTTCAGCTGGCGTGCGCGCCATACGGCGAGGTCGCGGGCGGAATAGCGCAATCCCTCCTGCTGCTTGTAGGAAGGGTCGTGCTCTTCGTCGATGATGATCATCCGCAGCCGCGGCAGCGACGCGAGGATGGCGAGGCGCGTGCCGAGGATGATGCGCGCGTGGCCGAGATGCGCAGACAGCCAGTTCACGAGGCGCTCGCCCTCCGCCAGGCCGCTATGCAGTGTCGCCATGCGGACGCCCGGAAAACGCGCGCGCACGTTGGTCTCGAGCTGCGGCGTGAGGTTGATTTCCGGGACCAGGATCAGGATCTGCGCATCGGGTTGCTGCGCGAGGATTTGCGCAGCCGATTGCAGGTAAACCTCGGTCTTGCCGCTGCCGGTCACGCCATACAGGAGGGTGGGGGCGAATCCCTCGGCTCGGGCGATGGCATCGGCCGCCTGCTGCTGCGCCGGGTTCAGCGCGGGTGCCCCGGCAGGCGCGGGATCATGCGACAGGTCGAGCTTCGCGATTTTCTTCAGTGCGCGCTCAAGGGAAACCGTCTTCTCCGCCCGCAGGTTCTTGGGCAGGCCGGGCACGGCGACTTCCCCCAGCGGGCGCTGATAATAGTCGGCGGCGAATTCGCACAGGGCCATCCATTCCGATGCCAGTGGCGCGAGCTGCGAGCGAACGGCGAGCACATCCTTCAGCTTGTCCGCAGGGACCTCCGTGCTCTCGCTCACGCCGACGATGAGGCCGACCACCTCGCGGCGGCCGAAGGGGACGAGTGCAAGCTGCCCCGCCACGGGTGCAGGGACGTCCGGGCCGCTGCTCCAGCGGTAATCGAAGCAGGTATCAAGCGGCGTATCGAGTGCGATCTTCAGGTAAAGCGGGGTCACGGGATCTCGGTGCGGCAAACGGATGCTTGTTGGCATCCTGACAGCAGTTGTTAATGTAATTCTTGAAGAAAAGGGCTAAGACCGCGATTCATAAAGACTTTTTGAGAAACCCACAGATCCTGTGGATAACTTTGTGGGCAACTCCCTCTTGACAAGCGGAAAGCCCAGAATTCATGCGGGTTCCGACAAATTGCACATTTGAAAAGCAAAAAAAATTTACTTTGAAATCAACGACTTAAAATGTCAACTTGTCGACAGTAAATATTTCTTTCGCCAAAAATGCGACGTGATGTGAAGGCGCGGGGGCAATTAGTTGTTGTGAGTAAGTCCGTCGTGCCCCCACTATTTCTGCCCGATTTTTTCCTACAATGCTTGACAAAATCGCTTTTTCCTACGTTGCAAAATTGGAAATTGAAAACTGCTCTCCTCCCCACGCTTGTCCTGGATCAAGGTTCATCCTCATGCGGTAGTCACGGCAACACTTCATGTGAATGTTAAGGAACCGATCTAAATATCCGTTTCATAAGCGCTTTTTCCTCTATCCACAAAGTCTGTGGATAACTTTGTGGACAAGGCCCTCTTGACAGCCCGCGGAGCCCGATTTTATGCGGGTTCCGACAAAATGCTAAATTGAAAAGCAAAAATTTAGCCTTTAAAAATCAATCACTTGCGAATTCGATGTGGGTCGGAAAAATTAATCCGGATAAATTTTTATGCTGCTTTGCACCATGGGCGCAGTGTGAATAAGACGCGGCGTCTCGTCCGAATGTGTCCCACAGCGATAGTGACAAGCTAGGCCGCGCCGCTTCCCATTGTGATTTTCAATGCCCGAGTCAGTTATCCTCGCGCAACGCCCGGCTCATCTCATGCACAGCCTCGACCAGCACCGACACCGATTCCGGCGGCGTGAACTGCGAAATGCCGTGGCCCAGGTTGAACACGTGACCGTGCCCTGCTTCCGGCTTGCCGTAGGAATCCAGCAACTTGGCCACTTCGTCGCGAATCTGCTCCGGACCGGCAAACAGCACGTTCGGATCCAGGTTGCCCTGCAACGCCACCTTGTGGCCCACGCGCGCGCGTGCCTGGCCCAGGTTGACCGTCCAGTCCAGGCCCACTGCATCGGCGCCGATGTCGGCGATCTCTTCCAGCCACAGGCCGCCGCCCTTGGTGAACACGATGGCCGGGATC